>ERZ1673747.230-NODE-230-length-95975-cov-41.030442_pt1 | contig 95975 bp, 96 predicted proteins | sample MGYA00580220_ERZ1673747 | MGnify/ENA primary metagenome ERZ1673747 (study PRJEB41218, sample SAMN15661769) | gut metagenome | host: Homo sapiens | place: Canada: London | collected 2015-08-20/2019-03-30 | study: EMG produced TPA metagenomics assembly of...
TGCTCAAGTCGGTCAATATCTGGAAATACCACTTTTTTGCCTCTGGAATGAAGTTGACGAATTTTCTTCATACGTGTTGTTACTTCCCTGTGAATGGAATGCTTAACAGGAACCGGATTATTATTTCGAGTATGTATGTGGTCAAGATAGTAATCTCTGATTGGAAACATATTCTGGAGAAGAAAAGCAGCTTCTTTTCCATCAAATTCGCCTAAAACAATCGTTAGGCACTTTCCGTATTTAGCCACCTGTTTATCGTGTATTGCTTTAAACTTTTCTACACGAGAACTGAGCGGAACCATCCATAACAGAGAAGTTTTATTGTCACGCAGACAGTAAAAAGTAGGACGGTATGTACCACCCTCTTTGTTCTGCATTAAGTTGGAATCCTGTACTTTCTCAAAGTATTCATCTTTAATATGGTAAACGTATCCTTCTTGATATATCATGTTCATCACCTATAAAATAAGCCCTGCCATGCGGCAGGGCCGAAATTTTCGAGCCGGACATTTATTAGACGCTTCCGGTGAGCGAACAATATTTTCGAGCCGATCACTTATAAGCCGCCAACGGTGGGCGAACAATATTTTCGATGACAGAAATCCTGTCTCTATCATTATTATATGGTTGTAACGAAAATATGTCAATAAAAAATAAAAAGAAGTATTGAAAATAGTTGGAACAAGTACTAAAATTAAGTTGGGACAACAAAACAGAGTTATACTGCGAGGAAGATTATGAAGAATAAAAAGATTAAATGCGATATATATACCAGAGTATCCACAACCATGCAGGTAGATGGCTACAGTCTGGATGCTCAGAAAGAAAAACTGAAGAGATATGCGGAATTTCAGAATATGGAAATCGTAAATGAGTATTCCGATGAAGGTAAGTCTGGAAAAAGCGTAGAGGGCAGACCGGAATTTCAGAGAATGTTGGATAATATTGAGAATGGAACAGATGAGGTACAGTTTGTACTGGTGTTCAAGCTTTCCAGATTTGGTCGTAATGCGGCAGATGTATTAAACTCTCTGCAAAGAATGCAGGACTTTGGGGTAAATCTGATCTGTGTTGAAGATGGAATTGACAGTTCCAAAGATAGCGGAAAGCTGATGATTTCTGTTTTATCTGCGGTGGCAGAGATTGAACGAGAAAATATCCTTGTTCAAACAATGGAAGGACGTAAGCAGAAAGCCAGGGAAGGAAAATGGAACGGTGGGTTTGCTCCATATGGCTATGAGCTGGTAAATGGAGAATTGCAGATTGCAGAGGACGAAGCAGAGATTATTCGTCTGATTTATGATAAATTTATTCATACCAATATGGGAATCTCTGCGATTGCTGCATGGCTGAACCAGCATGGATATAAAAAGAAAAAACGACAGAATAATACACTGGACGCATTTGCCTCTTCCTTTATAAAAGGCGTTCTGGATAATCCGGTATACTGTGGAAAGCTGGCTTATGGACGAAGGAAAAACGAGAAAGTTTCTGGTACAAGAAATGAATATCGCATTGTAAAGCAGGAAAATTATATGCTGCACGATGGTATCCATGAAGGGATTATTTCAGAAACAGACTGGGAGCTGGCTCATCAAAAACGGGAAAAAACAGGTGTGAAATATGAAAAGACACATAGTCTCGAGCATGAGCATATTTTATCCGGAATATTGAGATGCCCGTTATGTGGAAGCGGTATGTATGGGAACGTGAACCGAAAGAAAAAGAAAGACGGAACTTTATATAAGGATTATTTCTATTATGCCTGCAAACATCGTCGCCTGGTAGATGGTCATAAATGTGGATATCGTAAACAATGGAGCGAGGAGAAGATTAACAATGCAGTGGAAGAAGTTATTCGGAAGCTGGTGAAGAATCCGAAATTTGAAGAAGCAATTCTGAATAAAATCGGTTCAAGAATAGATACAGAAGAAATAGAAAAAGAGATTGAAGGACTGGAAAAACAGCACAGGCAACTGACCGGAGCAAAAGCAAGACTTGGACAGCAGATGGACAGTCTGGATATCATGGATAAATTTTATGAGAAGAAATATCAGGATATGGAGACAAGGTTATACCGTTTGTATGATGAAATTGAAGGCGTGGAGAACAGTATAGAAGAAGTTAAGAATCGCCTGCTGAATATCCAGCAACAGAAAATATCAGAAGAAAACGTCTATCAATTTCTTTTATATTTTGATAAACTATATGATAAGTTCACCGACCTGGAGAAGAAAGAATTTCTTAACAGCTTTGTAGAACAGGTGGACATTTACGAGCAGGAGCAGCCAGATGGCAGATTCCTGAAGCACATAAAGTTCCGTTTTCCGGTGTATTTTGGAGACAGGGAAACACAGGAACTTTGTTGGGACAACGAAAGTACCGTTGAGACTGTGTGTTTGATGTCAAGGGTGGAAGGAAAATAGCTGCGAAAGCCCTGTAATACCGCGGTTTTCGGGTAATCGAGCATCTTTGGCATGTTTGGCGTTGGGCAGACAAAACGCTTCTCGGTAACTTATCAAAGGATGCTCCGAGTTAAAAAATGTGAGAGTTGAGTTGCCAAGTTGGATGTCGCTATGTTGAGTTACCAAATTAGATGTTGGCAAGTTGTGGCTGTAAGATAGATGTGTTACTTGTTAATGTATGAGCGAAACAAATATTAAGGGAGGAGAGAATGTAATTGACAGAAATTGAATATAGAAAACTACTCATTGATTCGGTGCGTGCCGGAGACTATTCTGAAAAAGATGGACTGCTTGAATTGCTGAATATTTGCTCATTAAGGTTTGAAAAGACTAATATATTTACCAGAAACTTATGGAATCATTTTCAAGAGTACATTCATATTTGTATCGTTCCAGAAAAGATGATTGAGTTAAAGAAACACGCCGATTATCTTGAAAAAATGATATATGAAATCTATCCTCCAAACGATGATTATGAGCTGTGGGGAGTGGAGATTAAACCAGGAGCTATGCCTGACATTGAAGATGTTAGTCAAGAAATATTATTTGAAAATATCAGGAATCAGATTATTGAGGAGATTCATGCTGCAAAATATATGATCTGGATTTCTGTGGCTTGGTTTACAGATCCGGTTTTATATCAAGAGTTACTCAAGAAAAAACAGCAAGGACTGATTATAGAAATTGCTCTTGATGATTGCGATAGAAATCATAATGCGGATTTTTCATTAGAAAATGATTTCCCGGTTTACTGGATAACGGTTCAATCCTACTATCAGAATATTATGCATGAAAAGTTTTGCGTGATAGACTTATATACATCAATACATGGGACTTTTAACTGGACGAAGGCCGCAAATTATAATAAAGAGCATATTAGTATTGACAAAAATCATTCAACAGCCGCTGCTTTTGCAGATGAATTTATGAAATTAAAGAATAAAAAAGTGTGGAATTCATAACAAAAGCTCCTCATCGCTGAAAATCCAGTGGCGAGGAGTCTTTTTATGCTTCGATGTCGATTGTGATACCGGACTTGAACTCCACTGTGAAGTGGTCGGCGAAAACGGTAATCTTCTCAATGAGCTTTTTAACCAGAGTCTCATCAAATTCTGTAATATCGGTTTCCTGTCTAGCTATGAAGTTCTGCAGTTCCTTAATTCGTTTCATGGCTTCTTCTCGGTGATGACTGTCGAGCTCGGACTTTTCCTTCTGGTCGCGGAGCCGGAAAATTTCGTCAGCGATGGCATCGTAGTCTTGTTTGTTATTTGCCTTCTTAATGAGCTCTTTTTGCAGTTCTTCAAGCCTTGCCTGAATGCCGTCTGGAGAGAGGGTGTCAGCACCCACTACGGCCTTGGCGATATTCTGCTGTAAAGTTTTAAGGAATAAGTCTCGCTCGGTGAGAATTTGGTTGATGGCCTTGACCGTGATCTCCTGCAGTAGGAGCTCGTTTACCGTTCGATTGGTACAGCTTTTTTCGGCGGAGATAGGCTCCAATCGACTGATGCAGCGCCAGACGATGGACTTGCAGCCGTGGTTATTCCAGTGAACACGCCGGTAAAGCTCGCCGCAGTCTCCGCATAAAACCATCTGTGCAAAGCAGTGATTGCAGGAGAAGCTGCGTTTCTTGCCTGTCGGGCTTACATGAACTGTCCGGCGACGGACAAGCTCCGCCTGCACCTGCATGAAGAGTTCCTTTGGAATGATTGCTTCATGGTCGTCCTCGACGTAGTATTGAGGAACGGTGCCGTTGTTTTTGATCCGCTTCTTTGTGAGAAAGTCAGTGGTATAAGTCTTTTGCAGAAGCGCATCACCCATGTACTTCTCGTTGCGGAGAATTTTGTTGATGGTGCTGGTGTGCCATTTTGTCTTGCCAGCACCAGTGAGAATGCCATCAGCCATAAGCCCGTCGGCAATCTTATTCATGCTGGAGCCTTCGAGATATTCTCGGTAGATGCGCTTTACGATCTCTGCCTGCTCTGGATCGATGATCAGGTGTCCGTTGTCATCCTTGGTGTATCCGAGGAAGCGATTGTGATTGATCTGTACCTTACCTTGCTGGTAGCGGTATTGAAGTCCCAGCTTGATGTTTTGACTCATGGACTGGCTTTCCTGTTGAGCAAGGCTCGCCATGATTGTGATCAGCACCTCGCCCTTAGAATCCATCGTGTTGATGGCTTCCTTTTCAAAATAGACAGGTATGTTCTTTTCTTTCAGCTGCCGGATGTATTGGAGACAGTCGAGTGTGTTTCGGGCAAATCGGCTGATGGACTTGGAGATGACCATGTCGATATTGCCTGCCATACATTCATCGATCATTCGGTTGAATTCGTTCCGCTTTTTGGTGTTGGTGCCGGAGATACCGTCATCTGCAAATATGCCCGCCAGTTCCCATTCCGGATTCTTTTGAATATATTCTGTGTAGTGCGTGACCTGAGCCTCATAGCTTGTTTCCTGTTCTTCAGAATCTGTGCTGACGCGGCAGTAGGCTGCAACACGGAGCTTTTTCTGAGCGGATTGTTTTACTGTATTTCCGACCTGCCGTCTGGCCGGAATCACCATAACATTTCCCATTAGCTTACCTCGCTTTCTATGAGGCCGTAGAGGTATTCTGCCTGCAGCCTCGGATCTTCATAGTGTTGCGCTGCCGTTGCCATGCGAAAGTTTGTAGGAGGTGCTGCAGGCTTTGTGTTCTTTTTCTTGTTCAGCCTGCCAAGTTTTCCGGCGCGTTCCAGACGCATGGCAGCAGCTTTATCGAAGGTTTCCTGATCGATGATGGCCGGGTAAAAATCGTCTCCGAGGTAGTGCCTGTTTTCCATCAGACGTTTTGCTGTGCCGTGATAGGTTTCGATGCCAGCAGCGGCAGCAGCCTTGGCCAGTGCCATCCCGGAGAGATAATTCTCATATAGCTTTCGTATTTTATCGGCTTCATTCTCGTTAATCGTGGCGCAACCGTTTTCAATGCTGTAGCCGTAAGGTGTATGACCCATATTTTCACATCCTTTCCCGAAGTGTCAGACCGCATTTCAATTCAAAGCACACTTCATTTCTGGAGCGTACAATGATGCGGTTTACATATTCTTGAAACAGGTCATCATCGAATTCCTGGAGTATTCCACCTTTTCCCGTAAAGCGCAGAAGTGCTGCTGCTTCGTCAATCTTTGTGACATCTCCGGAAACTGCGTTTTTTAAGGCGTTGATCTCATCTCGAAAACTGTCCGCCTGCGAAAGCAGCTCGTTTGTTTCTTTATTGAAAAGGATCGGGTCGATGATGCCCTGTGTCATAAGCTTTGTCAGCGTCTCGCGCTTTTCTGTATTATGAGCTAATAAGGTCTGTATTTCCTGAATGCGCCGAAGCGAGTCATCAGAAGATGTGTTTTTCAATGCGTCTACATATGGCTTTAGGATGATCCGGTGCGCGTAGACCAGCTTGTTCATCATGGTGATGAAAGCCTGCTTCAGATCATCGTCTTTTACAAAAAGCATGTGGCATTTATCCTTATCCTTGATGTGGGTATTGCAGCACCATGCAGCGTATTTATATCCGGTGCAGTGGTGAATTCGGCGCTTAAAGGTATTGCCACACTCGCCGCAGATGATTTTCCCGGAGAAAGTGTAGCGATTCTGATACTTATCACTTCCTTTGACGACACCTTTTTCGGTTGCCCGCTGATGAATAAAAGTTTGAGCGGCTTCAAAGTCCTCCCGGCTGATGATTGCCTCGTGATGATCTTTGACTAGATACTGCGTCTGCTCGCCGTGGTTGTTGTGCCGAACAAAGCGTGAATCCGAGTACGTTTTCTGAAAAAAGCAGTCGCCGACATACTTTTCATTGGAAAGCATCCCGCGAATGGTCGTGGCCGTCCAGTGCCCGTTTCGCTTGGTAGGAATGCCACGCTGGTTCAGATCGTCCGCGATGGCGTGGGTACCTTTGCCGGAGAGCAATGCCGCGAAGATTTCTTTCACAACAGCCGCCTGTTCTGCATTAATGACCATCTGCTCACCATCCCAATCGTAGCCGTAGGGCGGGTAGCTGACTTTATAGGTGCCGTTCTCGAAGCGTTTCTGGATTGACCATTTGCTATTTGCCGATATAGAAACAGACTCGCTTTCAGCCATGCTGGAGAGAATTGCCAGAAAAAGCTCGCTCTCCATTGAGCCGGTGTTGATATTTTCTTTCTCGAAATAGATGGGAATGCGCAGTGCAAGCAGCTTCCTTACCAGCTCTAAGCAGTCCGTTGTGTTCCTGCTAAATCGACTGATGGATTTTGTGATAACAAAGTCTACTTTACCGGACTTGCAGTCCTCAATGAGGCGTAACAGCTCCGGACGTTTGTCCTTCTTAGTGCCGGTAATACCTTCGTCGTAATAGAGTCCTGCGAACTCCCAGTCATCACGAGATGTGATGTAATTTTCATAGTGGGTTTTCTGTGCCTCAAGGCTTTCAAGCTGGGCATCAGAATCCGTAGAGACGCGGCAGTAGGCGGCTACCCGGATTTTCTTGAGTTTAACTTTCGCGCTTGCTGTTTCAGCGATTTTCGTTATCTTTTTCAAGGGAAGTTCCTCCTTTCTGTACGCCTATACATCACTCTAAAACGGCTACATATCAAGGGATTTTTGGCATTATTTCCGCGAACAAGGGAGAGAAAGTTTCGCGATTGATAGCGTTTAATTTGTTGAATTCAGTCATAGAAATGAGGCCGTTATCGAGCATCTTTTTTGCAATTGCCTGCGCTCTGCAGTAGTCCAGATCGCCCTGAATCCGCTCCTGCGTGAAATATCCAGATTGAACATTTGTGGTTTTGTCTGTCATAACATATCCACCTCCAGTTTCCACTGGAGATGAACTGTCGCTTTGAGCGGAATAAAATAAAAAAGAGGCCTACAGACTCTCCAAAGAGAAATCTGCAGGCCAGTTTGTTCCTGTTCTTACAATAATTCGTTTACTCTTTTCTGTATCGCCGCATAGTCATATCCTGCGGCTGTCAGCTTTTGCTTTCTTTCCGCGCCATTGCCCCAATCGCCGCGAATGACTTCTTTGGCGAGCGTGTCAATGGACTTAGTATTAGAGGAAGATACAGCTGACCCGGATGCGGTCGCAATGAAAGCGTCAAATCCGGCCGCTTTGACCTTTTTCATCATTGCTTCAGCGTTGGCCTTGACACTGTATGCGCCGACCTGTACTTTGTAAAGGCTGCCGCTTTGTACCATATAGGTGTCAAAACCTTTTGCCTTGAGCTTTTTCTCCATTGCGTCCGCATTCGCTTTCTTGGAAAAAGCGCCTGTCTGCACACGGTACAGCGTACCGGTGTTTGCGGAAGTGTTCCCGCTAAGCTTTGCCGTTACCTTGGAGGCCAGATCCCCAAGACGGGAATACAGCCAATCTCCCGGACAGGACTTGTTGGCGAACCAGCGATGGACGGTCAATACCATTTCATCGGATTTTGGAGAATAATTCAGCGTTTTGTTTTTATCCCCCAGCCAGAGAAGTTTCTTCTTCCCATTCCGCTTGCAGATGTCCGTACACAGCTTCACAAGGGAATTGTAAACGGCAGTGGTCATTGCGTAGGGATGATTTAAGTCGCTGGCGCACTCGATGGTGACAGCCCTCTGATCGTTGGCGCTGCTAGAAGAACACCAAGAGCGGTTCTTCTCCTCCACGCAAAGGGCGATCTTCCCATCCTTTCCGATGCCATAATTGCAGCTGGCCTCTCTAGACGGACTGGTAAAGCATCCGCAGATGCTCTCCGCCGTCAGCTGGCCGACCACACAGTGGGGCGTAATCCGGTCAATGGAATGCGTCCTCTGCCCGGAGTGGTTGGGGCTGAGTTTTGTGTAAGATACAAGGGGACTGTTTGTGTAAGCCATTATTCATTACCTTCCTTTCCGTTTTCTGCTCTGTCATGGAGCTGCTCTAATACCGTTCTGATCTTTTCCGGGATCGGCAGCCCCAGATGTCCTGCATTCTCCAACAGGCTCACGCCTTCATTGGAGATGTAGAAAAAGATCACCGCTGTCCGCAATACCGCCCCGGTTCCGATTACCTGCACATCGATGATGTTTGCAATCCCGACAAGCAGGAAGATCAGCACTTTGCGGAAGATCCCTTTGAAGCCGACTGCGCTGGATAACTCCCGGCTGATGATGGCGCACATCACACCCGTGATGTAGTCGATCACCACGAAGGCAATGAGGGCATAAAGCAAACCGTCACAGCCTCCAAGGAAATATCCCAGCCAGCCGCCAAGTGCCGTAAAAATAAGCTGAATCATGCTCCAGAATTCTTTCATAACGAAATCCCTCGCTTTCTGAAAATGAAAAAGACGCCCACATGAGCGCCGATTAGTAGTCTTTATATAAAGTGTCTTAGTACACAATCCTGCCGGAAAAGATTTGTGCAGTTTATGACACAGATTTAGGTTGCTATTCCTGCCGGACAGAGTGATATATACAATCACAAAAATCGCAGGAAGGAGGTCAAAAATGTTTACTGCGAAGGAACTAAACACTATCGATACTGGGTATTTTTCCATCATCGCATCCGGCGGCTGCACCGTAACGCTCCAGTCAAAAAACACCGGACACTGCTGGCACATCCTGCTGCAGGAGTACCCTCATTTCAGAAGCTATATGATCTATCACACCCATCACAGGGGAACACTCTACCACGAGCATGGCCACGGAGCCACGCTTTCCGGCTGCCTCAGCCAGATCCGAAACCACGATATCTACTGGCTTTCCAGGAAAAGCCGTTGCAAACACTATAAGGAGGTACGCTCATGAAGCAGAAAAACATCAAGGTCGCATACACCAGCCGCAGCTGCGGTAACTCTTACACGCAGGTACCGAAGATCCAGATGGAGGGGAAGTGGCTGGAAGAACTTGGCTTTTCCATCGGCAGCACCATCGTGGTGGAGTACGATGATGGCTCCATCCGCATCCGGCAGATGACAGAAGAGGAGCTGGCTGACCGCCGGAAAGCCGAACTGGAAAAAGAACTTGCAGCTAAGTCCGCAGCCATCCGAAGGCTCCGGAGAGACATTCACGAGGATTCCCGGAGATTTTCCCGTGTGGCTGAACCTGCTCTTGGCTACAGTACCCCATCTAAAAAACCTGCCAGATAATCCCCGGACTTACTCCTCCGTCAGCGTGTAGGTAATCTTCATGGTCTTATCCACGGTTTTTACCACCGCTGAAGAGAGGTTATTGATGGACGCCAGGTACGGCGTCAGAAGGTATGCCGTCCGGTACTCTTTTCCGTAGCTGCCTCCCCAGCCGATCAGGAAGTTTTTATACTGGAACAGGGGAGTGGCGGCATCATTGAGCCGTGCGCTCCCCTGAGTATGTATCACCGTGTCATCTGCCGTGACCTGAAAATCCCCGCCGATGATCAGGTCGCCGACCAATGTCATATATAGCTCACAGGTTCCCGTTTCGCAGAGCGGCTTCCATTTGGACGTGAAGCCGAACTCGATCAGAGTCACATCCGTGGAGTTTGCAAGGTTGATCTTGTAGATCCCTTTCTCGTCATAGGCCGGGACATAAAGATAGCCGTCCCTGACGCAGCACTTTACCACGCGCTCCGGATAGGAACCAAGCTCCCTGCTCCCCACGTCCATCAGCTTTGCATTGGAGAGCGTCCACTGGCCTTCCGTGAAGGAATAGTCCGATTTGGAGATCCTGATCCAAAGCATCACGGCATCCCCCGAAGAGTTTTCCTCATTGGAAAAACCGTACCAGTACCCGTCCTGACCATCCATGAACTCTCCATGCTTTGTATAACTTCCCAGGAATTCAAAGGTCTCCGGCGTCAGCACCTCATCCTCCAACACGGTATAGGTGGAATCATCCAGACGTTCGTTCAGCCCGATGGAAAAGACCGGAATCCGCAGCTTCCGTATCCGGACACTGTCATTTTCGTAAGTGATGGAGTAGAGCAGGCTGTTCTCAAAATCCATCTCCACAGCTTCAAAAAGGACCATCTTGTTGGCATCCGGGATCGACCCGATATCCGCAGCTTTTAACTGCAGGAAGGTGCTGGCATCCCCCACAAGGCTCCCATAGGCATTCTCACCGCCGAAGGAACTGGTGAGCGCTACCGCCGCAATAGTGCCGTTCCCCTGGCTGGGCGTAAACTCCCAGACAAACTTATAACCATTCGCAATAGGCATGCTCTCCGTCAGGTTCAGGCTTCCCCTCGCTGTGTTTGCCGTGGAATTCACATCGTTGGACGCATATGCCACCGGGAGGTTATCGGACAGCTCATAGATATGTCCCGTATCTTCTTCCAGGGCCTTGGAGAACAGCAGGATGCCGCCGATCATGTTGGGACAGATGGGCAGAAGGCTCCCATTCCACAAAACTGCCGCATCGTATTCCCCGGTGGCGGCATAAAAGATCCCCATCGGGTTCAGGCCAAGGATATTGTTTACTGCTTCCGTGATCATATTCTCTTCTGTGACGGTTTCCACATCCCCTGTTGCCTCATCCGTCAGTTCAATCGTCATAATGCCTTTCAAAACCATAATCATAATCCTCCTGTTGCTTAAGCAAGTGTGACCGGCCGGCAGAATGCGCCGATTCCAGTCCTTCCCGTCATAGTATCCGCGTAGCTTTTCTGTACCAGCTCCATAATTCCCACATCTACCGCTTCCGTAAGGCCTGTTGCCTGAAGGCCGCCGCTGACAGAAAATAGTGCCGCCGTCTCCTCAATGTCAATCCTGCCGTCCCAGGCTGCCGCAGCCGCCATCGCCTGGCCGCTGATAGAAGCGATGCAGTCTCCGATGCCAACTGTCCCGGAACCGTCCTCCATGCGAAGATACACGTTAAAGGTATTCGTTATGTTCGGTACAACGTTCTCAATCGGATAATACAAAGACAGGATGTGCTTCCCGCTGTGCCATGTCTCCACCGGATGATGGAGTAGGATCTCCGCGTTGTTCAGTTCAAAAGTCACATAGCAGACCACCTTCCCGTCCTCCGCCCAGATCACCGGCAGGCTCACATCCACAGAGACTTCTGTACTGTCTGCAGCAGTTCCTTCCTCTGGAGGATCTGAACCAGTATCTGCCGCAGTTGTCGGAAACGGGATCACAATCGTGCCGCTGGCCTTTGCCGTTCTTTCCACCGTATCAGCTACAACATCCACCACCACCTGACCGAAGAACTGCGCATGGTTTTCTTCTTTGGAAGCAAACTCAATGCTGATGATCCGCACATTTGTCTCCGCAATGGTATAAGCGGAGGCATTGGTAAATGTATGGATGTCGATCTTCCCGGCTTCGATCTGGTTTAAGAGACCGGAGATGTTCTTGTCATTCTTTGATTTTGCCTGGGAGAGTCTTGGATTCTTCCCCACGCATTTCAGGCTCTGTCTGCCGCCGATCTTGACCGTAAAGGACGTCACGCAGGTAATCTGTTGGGCGTCCGCCTGCCCGCCGGAGAAAGTCAGAACATCCCCCAGATCCAGCGCGGGATTGCCAATGGTATCGGAATCAAAGGGCACATAATTAACCGTAGATAAAGCGGTGAGGATATTGCGGCAAAGTTCCGCCCTTGTCTCTTCCAGACCGAACTGCAGAAGGGGATTGGCTCCCAGGTTCATAGTCAGCCCGTTATCTTCATCCAACGCATAATACTCTGAAGTCTGCGTCCGCAGGTTGGTAGAACTGACCGCCGTATACCGGGTCACAAAATCAGAGAAACTACTGGAAAATCGGTGCTTCTGCTGGATCTCCATCACCGGAGTTTCCCCGTACTGCCGAAATTCCAGCTTCCCTTCCCGGTTGATGCAGAAGAAGCCGCCCAACACCTGCGCCGTAAAATACAGCACGTCCCGATAGGTCTCAATGTCATTCTCCGGATAAATGGAGAGCAGTTCTGAACCATTCGGGAGCGCCTCAATCTCCGCCTGTGTCTGTGCCAGTTCCACCCCACAGGCGGTACTGCACAGCGCCATCATCCCATATGCCGTCCCGATGGTTTCAAAACCATTGAAATCCCGGTCAAAACGCAGCATATAGTCGTAAGCTTTCAGTTCCAGCACATGGGCTGTCCGGTTTGCCTCGCTCACTTCAAAGATCCCCATTGGGACAGCTTCGCAAGTCCCGTCTGCCAGCTGCAAGTGATAGGTCAGTTCTACCTTTGCACCCTCAAGCGTATAGCGGTCGATATCCAGGAACAGGCTGCTCCCCATCTCCGCCGCATACACGGCTCCAAGCTCGATCTCTGAATTTCCGCAGCATTGCGCCGTAATATAGCCGCTACCTTTGACGATATCCTCCTGCACAAATGGATACTCCACCCCGGCTGCAGTTGTAATCTTCCCCGTCCAGTAATAGTTCCGGGTGTTCCCCTGCACCGCCTGCAGGAACGCCTCGCTTACCGGGTACATCGGACACCCCTCCTTCCGTTTCCAGGCGTCAAAAAAGCACCAATCATTTCTGACTGATGCTTTATAGACATTATTTTATTGTGATTCTTTTATTCGCAATTTTCCAGATCGGAAACAGTTATCAGTGCATCCCTCTGCAAATATTTCATAGCTTTTAACGCATACTTATGGGCTTCTTCGCTGGAACCAGCCACAGCGTCTGTGACCACTCTGATATGATAATCATGCTGATGGGCATCCACAGCGGTATAGTGAATGCACACATCTGTCAGACCACCAATCAGGTAAAGCGTATCTACTTGGAGTCCTCTCAGCAAAATTTCCAGATCCGTACCAAAAAATGCGCTGTATCTCCGTTTTGAAATCAGATATTCCCCTTCAATAGGGTACGTCAGCTTTGCATAATCTGTATATGGAGAGGTTTCTATACAACGGATTCCCTCTGCGCCATCCAGTTCCCGCCCAAAATCCACCATATCCGGCCTATGCACCTCTTTAATCTGGATCACAGGCAGTTTCTTTGCACGAAAAATATCAAGCACCTTTTTCGCATTACGAATACAATTCCACTCGGGCGCTTCCATATTGTTTTCATCCATCTCTTTAAAATCTTCCTGCTGGATATCAATTACAAGCAGCGCACTTTTTTCCTCTATCTTCATAAGCTATTCCCTTTCTTCATTTATTTGTTGATTTTAAATACAGAATAGCTTTAATCTCTGTCAAAATTCACACCTAAATTTTCCTTCATAATACGCCCTCCAATATAGTGTTTTTCCCATACTAACATAGGTTTCTCCTTAACGGTAGTCCTGTTTTAAAATTCCCTCAGCGTAAAACTCACCGTCCACAGCCCTTTCCGGGACGTATCTTTCACAAGAGAAGCCTTATACCCCTCCACATACATCTCCGCTGTCTTCACTGCCAGCGTCTCCGTATCAAAATACCCTACCGCGATCTTTTCCTGCTGCTTAAATTCCGTCAGGGTCTTCAGCCACTTTGCTGACACTGAGAACGTCACCGGGATACTTACCACGCCAGCGCGCACCACATCCCGCTGCACCGTCCCGGCTTCTGTCTCCCCACCGGAATCCGCCTCCACATCATCCATCTGCACCTCATAGGAATCCGGCAGGGGGAGGGCTGTGCCGTCAAAAGTCAGATACTGTATAAATGCCATCTTTTACCTCCCTCCTGACCGCAGGTTCTGCCTTGCCTGCGCCGTTACCACCAGTTCATCCAGCAAAGTACCTCCCACATACACCGGAATCATGATATTGCCCTGTTTGCCGGAAAAACCGGACAGTGCCTCCGAAACGGCAGATGAGATCCCGGAGATCATATCCGACATGCTGCCTCCGGTCATCATCCCATATGTATCTCCATACCCGGCCACAGCTGCCTTTGGAGTGATGACCATGTCCGAAGCCACATCCTTCACAGCCTTTTCCACCAGGCGGCGGCTCTTTTCAATGCCGCCAGCCAGTCCCTTCATGAAGTCAGGCATCCACTTTTCATAGTCAGAGAGCGGTCCTTCATCCGGAGCAGAGAAGTGGAGGAAAGACGCAATCTTGCTGGCAATGCCGGATACCGTGTCAACCACCGCCTGCACCATGCTCTTGATGCCGTTGATCAGCCCCTGTATAAAATCCTTGCCCCACTGGAGGGCTTTCCCCGGCAGGCTCGTGATAAAGGAGATTGCGCCGGAAAAGCCGTTCTGCACAACCGATGCCAGCCCGGAAAGTGCGGAACGGATGCCGGAAACCAGGTTTTTAAAGGCATTGACCGCCGCGTCCTTTAATCCTGTGGCGATATTCACTACCGTGGTCTTGATGCCGTTCCAGATATTCGAGGCTGTATTTTTCAGTGTGTTCCAGATCTGTGAAATGAACTGGGAAAGTGCAGAGAAGATGTTCTGGATGCCCTGTTTCAGCGCATTTGCCGCATCGACCGCTGTCTGCCTGATGGTGTTCCAGACCTGCGCGGCTGTATTCCTGATATTGTTCCAGATATTGACGAAAAATGCGGAAACCTGCGACCACAGGCTGCTCCACCACTGCGGGATAGCAGAGAAGAAATCCACAAATTTCTGCGCCGCCGCAGGGATGGTTTCCGTAAAGAACACCACCACCTTGTCCCAAAGTTCCATCAGCTTTGCTGATACCGTCTCCCAGAGCTGGCCGAACCATTCCGTGATCGCGCCCCAGTTTTTCACAATGGCTATGATCGCGGCAATGGCCGCAGCCACTCCGGCAATGATGCCGATAATCGGAAGCAGGGAAATATTCAATGCTCCAAAGGATACTGCGAGGGCCGCGATAATCGGCACCAGAGCGGTAAAAGCCACAAGCAGCGCCCCGAGGATCACCACGAAGTTCTGCACCGGCTCCGGCAGCATGCCAAAGATCCCGCTCACAGTCTCAATGACCGCCACCAGGGGCGGCAGCACCACATTGGCAAGCTCCACGATCTTCTCGCCCAGAGGGATCAGGGCCTGCTGGAGCTTCCTGGTATTGGCCTCCATCTCCTGCATGGGAGTGCCTGTCTGGTTAAACAGGTTCTGCGCCGAACCTGCCACACTGTCGTAGGTTTCGCCTACCGAAGTCAGAGAAGTGATGAACCTGAGGTTCCCGTCCTCAGCCATCGTACCGAAGGCTTCCGCCGCCATGTTCAGGGCCTGCTGCTCATTGGTACAGTTTGCGATATCCGCCACAATGGAATCAATGACCTGCTTCTGGGTGGCTTCCCCATTCTGCCATGCCAGGAACAGGGACTGGGTCTTCTGGGAATACAGATCAATGGAATCCCCAATGGTCCCATCGGCTAATCGCGTGGTCACTTCATTGATCGCATCATTGACTTTATCGAGGTTATAAGCGCCGCCCTGCAGGCCGTTCTGCAGGAGCTGGAAATACTCGGATGCGGAGTAGCCGGCCTGGGCGAACTTGCCGGAATACTCGGACAGGTTATCGCCCAGCTCGTTGGTCTTGTCCAGGCCATTCTGCGTACCCGTGACGATGTAATCCATCGCCTCCTGCGCCGTCATGCCATACTGCTTCATTAGGGCATTGATGCCGCGCAGGGTCTCATTCATGTCAATTCCGTACAGTTCATCCAGCGTCAGCGCCTGCTGTGTCAGGTGGGTAAGGTCGGTATCGGAAAGCTCCCCAAGGTTCTTCTTTACCATGATGACCGCTTCCGCTACAGAATCCATGCTCTGTCCAACACCGGATCCATAGACTTCTTTGACAACTGCGGCACTGGCTTCCGCTGCGGCACCCGTTTCCCCGAAGTAAGCGTTCACCTTTGTGACTGCATTTTCTGTCTCCGCATAAGCGGACACCGCCTTGTCCCCGATATCCTGGATCTTATCCCCAACGACAGACAGCTGGTCAGCGGCTTCCATGAGAGCTACGCCCTTTGTGGCCTCCGCAATCTCCCCGATATCGCCTGCGGCATCCTGCGCCGCATCGCCCACGTTGTTCAGGTCTTCGATCAAGTTCCGGACCGCCTGCCCGTCATCCACTGTGTCCAGGGCGTCCGTCAACTGCTTAATGTCCGCCTTTCCGCCTGTGACCGCTTTCCCGATCTTCTCCACAGCTGTTTTCAGTTGGTCTGAGGATGCCGTGCCGTTTCTGATGGCATTTACCAATCGGCTTCCCAGCACATCGGCATAATCATCCACGTTGGATTCTGTGGCGGCAAACAGCTTGCTAAGGCGCTCCGTATTCGTGGATAGCCGTTCCTGCTCTGATTGAAGCCCGGACAGATCAGCCTTATAGCGGTTCAGCGTCCCCCTGGTTTCTTCCACCTCGCGTTGGAAGGCCATGTACTGGTCTTTTCCAAGGTCACCATGCTCAAAGGCTTTCGTCACTTCCTCCTGCGCCTGCTCCAAAGCCTGCAGTTTTCTCTCAGTATCCCCGATGGCAGCCTGCAGCAGTTCCTGCTTCTGTGCTAAAAGCACCGTGTTGGACGGGTCCAGCTTCAGGAGATTGTTCACATCCCGCAGCTGGCTCTGGGTCTTCTTTATCGAATTGTTGACGTCAGACAGCGACTTTTCCAGGCCGCTGGTATCGCCGCCGATCTCCACCGTAATCCCCTTGATCCGGCTTGCCATGTGTCACCACCTCCTGAAAATGGGCATAGAAAAAGCCCGGATTGCTCCAGGCAGGTTAAAATAAATCAAAATCTTTTTGTGTGGCCACCACCGCATATTTATGCTCATCGTTCCGGCTCTCCACGTACATGTCGTTGATCAGCCCGATGCTCAATAAATCAAGGTCACAGATGGAAAGCCCCAGCTGCACACACCGCAGCAAAAACAACGGAGTCGTCATTTCCCGGTCAGTTGCGCGAAGTTTTTTTTAGCCTGTACCTCTGTCCTTGTGTTCAGCCCCCAAAGCTCGATGATCTGCGGCAGCACCTGGTAGATGGAGAAGGTGTTAAATCCGTCCAGCCATTCTTCCGGCGTATCCGGGATGGAAGGGTCTGCGTGCTTCGCCATCACATAGGCGATATTCTCAAACATCTCCAGGGAAAACAGGTCGAGGCTGGAATTCTCAGGGTCATTCTTGTCGATGCTCTTTTCCAGGTCCCGCAGGTCTTTGAAGATATCCCTGTGGAATTTCATCCGGTAAATCCTTGGAATAGCTGCGGAGGCCTTGAAAGCGACCTCCTGTCCGTCGATCGTGATCGTTTGCTTCATGCTCATGGTTTTCCCTCCTATGCCTTTGTTTTAGAGCTAAAAACGGCTTCCGTCTTCCCTGCTGTCCCGGTAGGAACTGACAGCGCCGCCTTTGCCGGTGCCGCCTGCTGTGTTTCCGGATCAACAGGTTCGGCGGTCTCCGGCATATATACGGAAGAATACCAACCGGTGTAAACTGTATCCGTGGTAGAATCGCCCGTCCTTGCCTTTACATAGCCGTTTGCCAATGGTGCGGCTGTGATGGCAAGCGTCTCCGTCTGTACCTCGATCTCCTCCTCATTGGTAGTGGATTCGATATTCGGCCTTGCGGCGGAACAGTTATACAGCACATGGCGGATCTTCTTTATATCCCCGTCAAACTCGAAGAGCAGCGCAAAGTTTGCGGTCTCCACGTTGGCATTCTCCACCAGCACCTGGTTGGTATCCAAAGACTCCTTCAGCACATCCGTCCGGAAGCTCTCCGGCACCATGGCAAGTTCCAGATCCCCCTCATAGCCCATATTGTTGGAAATGGTATAATAGGCATACCCATCCGCGTAAAAATTGGACGGCTCGCCGTTGGGCTCCAGGGAAAGGGACACTGCGCCCGGCATAGCCACCGGCGTCCCGAATGTGACCTCCCCGTCTTCATCCACCGTAATCAATGCGTAATGCACGTTGCAGATGTTAAATTTTACTTTATTCTTCTTATTTGGCATTTACATTCCCTCCATATCAAAAGAGTACAGGACCTCGTACAACTTTTCGCTGTCGATCCAGGTTTCCGTCTTGTTATAAAAAAGCCCCGCCGCATCAAGCGTATCCTCCACCTTCTGCTCCGAAGCAAGGTCTTTATAGTCCGTATATAGCTCCAGACGCACCTCGCTGATTTTATGGTACACTTTCCCGTCTGCGGAAAAGTTATCACTTCCAGGAAGCAGATAGCAGAGGAACGGCGACTCCGGGGATTCCCCTTCCGCAAAGTGGTCATAGGCATAGGGGATGCCTATGCTGTCCAAAATGGATAATAATTTTTCCATCTCATCCCTCCAGTGCTTTTCGAATTTCTTCCTCCAACTTTTCGATACCTTTCTGCTCTGCGGAGGCGATGTGCGGTTGTGCCGCCACCCGCCCACCGCTGCGCTTGGCATGTCCGAACTCCAGGAGGTGCGCCAGCTGGTAGCGGTTCCTGGAATGTACCACCACCGTCAGGCTGTCTGATGTTTCCTTCATCTTCTTTACCGCCCAGCTTTTGGCATAATCCCCGGTGTCCTTCGGCGCATGGGAGCGGATATCATCCCTTACTGCATCCCCGGCATTTTTGACTGCCTGCTTCACATCTTCAGCGGCGAGATCCGCATATTCCCCAAGGGTATCCATGATGGCATCCGCAAGGGCATTGACTGAAACATTCTTCTCCATGCTTACCGCCTCACTTTCTGGCATTTGAGCTTTACCGATTTCTTCTTGAAATTTTGGTGGTCAATGCCAAGGATGTTGTATATCCCACCCTTATACACGACTCGGTATTCGTCAGGAGTAACCTCCAACACAGCTTTGCACCACCGGACAGTAAAGTCGGCCTTGGTGTTATCCACCACCATACCGGCTGAGGTGCTCTCATTTGGAGATTCCCCGCTGATAGTGGCATAACAGGAATAGAAATCATCCCATTTGCTGATATGGTTCCCAATGTCATCCACCACAACTGTGTTTTTCTGTATGGTGATCTTCTGATTCAAAAGAGCGATATCCATCAGAATCCCTCCTTCCGGCTCCCGAAAAGCAGTGCCCTAAGCGTCAGGTTTAAAGCATGGTGGTCGGCTTCCTCCCGGTGTTCGTAAAGATATGCCGCCGTGAACATCACGGCAATCTTCCCGTTCGGCGCTGCGGCAAGGTCATCCTCACTGTCCGTGCGGAGGATATCCATGCACTGCTTTACAGCAGCACTGATCATCCCTTCAATCAGGGCATCGTCATCCCCATAATCTACCCGGAGATAATTCTTCATTTCTTCCAGCGTCACCATCTGCATGATCTCCTTCCCAGGAAGCGGCATCCCAATAACCAGAGATGCCGCCGTCATTTATACTCAGAGGGTCACTTAGGCACTGGCCTTCTGCGCCAGCACCTTCACCGCCTCGGAGAGCACAAGCTTCCCGTCCACCCTCTGGAAGCCAAGGAAGCCCACCTGCCCGTTGGCGGCGTACAGTTCGTTCAGCCGCTTGAAGGAACGTCCCTGGCGGTCCGCGATCCAGTAGTAGCTGAAATCACCGAAGGCAATGGTCTTAGCCCCTGCCGCGATCACCGGCATATAGGCGGACGTCTTCATCGGCCTGCCAAGCAGGGTATCCGGCGTACCGGCCACAAGGGATGGCTGCCACAGGTACTGCCCGGTGGAATCCTTCAGCTTGCGCACCGCCTTGATGGTGGAATCGTTCAGCACCCATACCGCTTTCTTGCGGTAAGGGGATTTCAGGGAGTAGAACAGGTCCATCAGCTCATCCGCCGTTACGGCAGTAGAGGAAGCCGCCGTCACCCCGGTCTCCGCGCCGCCGGTGGCCGCAAGGATGCCCAGGGGCTTCCCGGAACCGTCCCCGGTAAAGAACGCCTCTTCCTCCTTCGCCCCGATCCTTCTTGCAAACTCCTTCGCAATGTAGGATTCCAGGTCGAAGACGCTGTCATTGAGAAGCTCCTCGGACACCTTGATCATGGTGCCTACTTTGTAAGCCCCGATGGATACCTGGCCGAAGGAATCATCGCTTTCCGTATAAGCCCCTTCCTCATCGATCCAGGACGCCGTTCCTTTTGTTGCCACCACCGGGATCTTCCGGTCACCGCTGGAAGTACGGATCACCTTTGCCAGCTGACGGAACATGTTTTCCTCTTCCAGGGCTTCCACCAGGGTGCGCTCATATTCATCCGGCACCAGATACCCGCCCTCGGAATCCGTCCCTTCCTGCAGGGCATTGACTACCGAGGGGAGGGGAGCTTTGGAGCGCATCATATCCCAGAAGCTGGTACGGTACTCATCGGAAGCACGGCCGATCCTCTCAATGGTCCTGCCGCTCATAGGCTTCCCGGTCAGGGGCTGGTTCACAGGCTTCTTCATCTGTGCGTCCAGCGCTTCAAGGCGCTCCATACGGGAGATTTCCTTCCCAAGGTCGGTGATTTCCTGCTCCATACGGGAATAGGCGGCGTCATCCTCAGCGGACAGCACACCCTTATCGGTCCTGTGGGAATCCAGGAATGCCTTCGCCGCTTCCCACGCCTTTGCCCTTTTTTCTCTCAGTTCTAAAATCGTCATAGCCATGTCCTCCTTAAAATCTCAATAAATCAAGCCGCTCGTAGAGGCTGTCTACGCTGCGGCCTTCCAGTTCGGTTTTCGGTTTCGTTTTGCATTTCGCCGCGATCTTATCCATGAGGGAGTTGACCACGGCGGCTTTGGAATAAAGCATGGTGACTGCTGGCGGATCCATGTCCTCTGGCAGTTCTGTCCTTCCCAGGATCCCATCGGCAAAGCCAAGCTCCACCGCCTTATGGGCATCCATCCAGGTTTTCGCATCCATGAGATGGGAGAGCTTTGCACGGGACAACCCCGTCTTGATCTCATAGGCATTGATGATGGAGTCTTTTACACTGGATAACATCTCAATGGCCTTCTGCATCTCAGCGGAATCTCCCCATGCAACCGTAGCCGGGTTATGCACCATCATCATCCCCACCGGGGAGATCAGCACCTTTGTGCCTGCCATCGCAATGACAGAAGCAGCGCTTGCCGCAATGCCGTCAATCTTGACCGTCACGTCATGGGGATAATCCATCAGCATGTTATAGATCTGGGCTGCCGCCACGCAGTCCCCACCGGGTGAATTGATCCAGACGGTGATATTGCCGGATCCTGCCATCAGTTCCTCTTTAAAAAGAGCCGGCGTGATATCATCATCAAACCAGCTCTCCTCGGCGATGGTGCCGTTTAAGAACAGCGTTCTCTCCACTGTTTTCGTCTGATTCTCCTGGTCCGTCACCGTTCTGTTCTTCCACTTCCAGAACTTCTTCATCGGTTCCTTCCTCCTTTCCAGCCCCAGACGCCGCAAAGATTCCTGCGTCCTTCAGCTTTGTCATATTTCCATTGATCAGGTATAAATCGCCGCCTTCCTCTGCCGGGATGCGGTCCAGGTTTTCCAACTCCCGGATATCGTTGGCGCTCATCCAGCCGTTCTGCCTGCCCACAGCGTAGCCGTTCATGCGGCTTGCATAATCGCCCCGCAGGAGCCCTTCCACGTTGAAGCGGACAAAATACCGCTTTTTCTCATCCGCAGAAAACAGGGTTCTTTGGATGGACTGCTCCCAGCGCACCAGCCAGGGTTCCAGGGTGTATTTCACAAACTCCAGGGACTGCTGCTCAATGTTGGAGAAGCTGGATTTCTCCAAGTCACCGACCATGTGGGGCGGCACCCGGAAGATCCTTGCGATCTCATTGATCTGGAACTTCCTTGTTTCCAGGAACTGCGCCTGCTCCGGCGAGATGGAGATGGGCGTGTATTTCAACCCCTCCTCAAGCACAGCGATCTTGTTGCTGTTTGCCGAGCCCCCGAACTGACTCATCCAGGAATCCCGCACCCTCTGCGGGTCCTTGATGGTTCCCGGATGCTCCAGCACACCGCTTGGCTGCGCGCCATTTGCAAAAAATTTGGAGCCGTATTCCTCTGTGGCAATGGCAAGGCCGATGGCGTTCTTTGCCATCGCAATGGGGGAGTAGCCCACCAGCCCGTCAAAGCCAAGGCCTGGGATATGTAGCACATCCGAAGGCTTCAGCCGGACAATGCTGCCTTTAGAAATCGGCGCATCATCTGCACTGGTAGTGTATTCGTAATAAAGCTGCCCCTTATCATCCCTGTCCACCGCCATCCGGTCAGGCATCAGGGGATAGAGCGCCATCACCTCACCGCGTCCATTCCGGATGATCTGCGCATAGGCATTCCCCCATAGGAGAAGGTGCGTCATGAGCGTCTCCCTAAACACGAAGGAACTCATCTCCGGGTTCGGCTCATCATGGAGCAAAAGGTACAGCGGATGGTCAAGGGCTTTCTCCTTGCCGCCGTCCTCCTTATAGCGGTAGAGGTGGAGTGGCAATCCTGCCACAGCCTCCGCCAGAATACGGACGCAGGAATACACCGCCGTCATCTGCATCGCGGAGCGTTCATTTACCCGCTTTCCAGCTGCGCTTCCCCCGAAGAAAAAGCTGTAAGCACTGCCTGTAGTACGGTTCTGGGGCTTATCCCTGGAACGGAAAAGCCCGGAAAAGAAACCCATCTCGAATCACCATCCTTCCTGAAATTAGACATAAGAAAAGCACCTACCTTTCGATAGATGCTCTTCGAAAATAGAATTGTTGTTTTTTCTGGCGATCAGCCGTCCAGCAGCCAATCCACAAGGTTCAAGGACTTGATACCGTCATAGGAGGCGTCCAGCCCCGGCTCAAGGGACAGCACGATCTTTTCGTAATTGTCCCGGATCTTTTGTAATGGGGCAAGCTCACGCTTGCGGACATCTTCGCTCTGCATAGATTCCGTTACCTGAATATAGAGTTTGTCGTCAGCCGTGGTGGCGATGAAGTCCACTTCCTGATTGTCGATCTTCCCGATGGCCACGTCATAGCCCCGGCGGAGCAGTTCGAAGTAGACCACATTCTCAATGGCGTGTCCGCTGTCCCGGTTGCGGAATCCCAGCAAGAAATTCCGAAGCCCGATGTCCACGATATAGTATTTGCCCAGGGTGCGCAGGTACTCCTTGCCCTTGATGTCAAACCGCTTGATTTCATAAAAGAAGTAGCTTTCCAACAGTGCGGCGATATAGGCCTGCACTGTGTGGGTGCTGGGAGTTCCTTTGCGTTTACCATCCTCCAGGAGTCCCTCGTTCATCAGCGTGTTGCCAATAGAGGAAACTGAAACACTGCTGCCAATGTTGTCCGCAAGGAACAGGACGATCTTACGCAGAAGCGCAGAGTCGGTGATCTGACGCTGGCCGCGCCGCTTTTCCCGCTCCAGAATATCCCGCACTACCACGGTGGAGTAAATGCCTTCCAGAAGGCTCAGGGCTTTTTCCTGATCCAGTCCGATGTCCGCGATTCCAGGCATCCCGCCAAAACGCATATAGGCGTCAAACATTTCCCGCAGGTCATAGCGTTCGCCGTTTTTATCAAACACTTGCCGGTGAGTTCCGCCCAAGGCGCTGCTGGTTTCCCGCACTTCAAAGTTGTGGAAGTCCAGGAACTCCCGGAATGAGAGAGGCAGCATTTTGATCTCCACGCATCGTCCGGAGAGATAGGTGGAATACTCGGAGGACAGCAGGTAGGCGTTGGAGCCGGTAATGTAGATGTCGCAGTCCAAGTCTACCCGGAAAGAATTGACCGCATCTTCCCAGGCATCGATCCGCTGTAGCTCGTCAAAGAAAAGGTACATCCGCTTGCCCGGAATGGCTTTTTCCTTTACGTAGTGGTATACCTCATCCGAGGTCATGCTCCGAAAATCGTGGGATTCAAAGTTCATCTCCACGATCTGTTCCTGTCCTATGCCGGTTTCCCACAAATGCCGAATCATCAGCTTTAGCAGGCTGGATTTGCCGCAGCGTCGGATACCGGTGATAACCTTTACTGGTTCCGTGTCCTGGAAACCGATCAGCTTTTTCAAGTATCGATCACGGTTCTTGAGTTCATGTGATTCTATCATGGCGCATTCCTCCTGTTGCTCTTATCATAGCACAAACCCTCGATGAAATCAAGTTTATGCTATAAATAGCACAAACTTATCATTTTCGACAAAAAATGCACTGTCAGATAAACAACAGACCACGGCTGTCATAAACCGAAGCACCTGAATCGTTCCCACAACGAATTGCACGATCAAGCCCCATAATGGTGGCGATTGCTCCATCTATTTTTTCTGTAGATTTTTCCTTGTCCGCCTTGATGTTGCCTGCCGGATCGGAACGGATGAAGATGTTGTCCATCATCCACCGCAGCACCGGGTGTCCGCCGTGGGCAAGTTTTCCCTCCAGCACCAGCTTCATCAGTTCTTTGGTCGGTGGAGACATATCCTTAAAGCCCTGCCCGAAGGGAACGACTGTGAATCCCATGCCTTCCAGGTTCTGCACCATCTGCACGGCTCCCCAGCGGTCAAAGGCAATCTCCCGGATATTGAACCGTTCTCCTAACTGCTCGATGAATTTCTCAATGTAGCTGTAATGCACTACATTGCCCTCAGTAGTCATCAGTACACCTTGCCGTTCCCATAGGTCATAGGGAACATGATCTCTGCGCACACGCAGATCAAGGGTTTCTTCCGGTATCCAGAAGTAGGGCAGAACATAATATTTATCCTCCTCATCCAACGGTGGAAACACCAGCACGAAGGCTGTAATATCCGTGGTAGAAGATAAGTCCAGCCCGCCGTAGCAGATGCGCCCCTCCAGATCGTCTTCGGAGACCGAAAACGCACAGGCATCCCACTTGTCCATCGGCATCCAGCGGACAGACTGCTTCACCCACTGGTTCAGCCTAAGCTGCCGGAAAGCGTTCTCCTCGCCGGGATTCTGTTTCGCGGATTCACAGGCCGCCTCCACCTTGTCAATGCCGACCGTGATACCGAGAGAGGGATTGGCCTTTTTCCACACCTTCGGATCAGTCCAATCTTCATCAGATTCCGCACCGTAAATGACCGGATAGAAAGTTGGATCGACCTTCCTGCCGTCGAGGATATCCTGTGCTTTCTGGTGGACTTCATAACAAATGGTGTTCGTATCATTTCCGGCAGTAGTAATCAGGAAATACAGTGGCTGCATTCTGGCATCGCCGGAGCCCTTAGTCATTACATCAAAGAGTTTCCGATTCGGCTGTGTGTGCAGCTCATCAAATACCACACCGTGTATATTAAAGCCATGCTTACTGTAGGCTTCAGCTGAAAGAACCTGATAGAAGCTGTTAGTCGGCTCGTAGATGATACGTTTTTGAGAGGCCAGTATTTTGACGCGCCGATTCAGCGCCGGACACATTTTTACCATATCCGCAGCGACATCAAAGACAATGGTGGCCTGCTGCCTATCAGCAGCACATCCGTAGACCTCGGCGCGTTCCTCACCGTCACCGCAGCAAAGGAGTAGGGCGACGGCAGCGGCCAGCTCTGACTTTCCCATCTTCTTTGGAATTTCGATGTAGGCCGTATTGAACTGCCGGTAACCATTCGGCTTCAGGACACCGAACAGGTCGCGGATGATTCGTTCCTGCCAGTCGATCAGCTCGAAGGGCTTTCCTGCCCATGTTCCCTTGGTGTGGGTAAGTTGCTCGATGAACATCACTGCGAAGTCTGCCATTCTTTTACTGTAATGCGAAGTCTCTGCCATGAAACGGGTCGGTTTATAGTTTTTCAGTTTTCGCATTGGCACGATGGCCGCCTCCTTTCAGAGCAAAATAAAAGATCGTCATAACGATCCGGTATTGGTACGAGAGAAAGAGCCTCCTGGCTCAGTCTCCCGGAATATTCATATTCAGGATTTTATGCTTAGTTGTAGTTCTCAAGCAGGATGCAAAGCGCCATCTCTGCTTCGTTGCAGGTGGGATGAATGTCCCAGCCTCTGTCGTAATTACAAATGGTCTCATCGTCAATCTTGATCTTGAGCTTGCTGATCCTGCCGCCGTTAATACCGTAGGTCTTGCTCGGCTCATCATGGTGCTTTACCCAGTAGTGACACTTGGTGTATTTTTCCTTGTCCTTGGCCTCCGGGATGCCGATAACTCCTTCGCTCCACATTTTTTACGCCTCCTTTACCGTCATCTTGAAGGCCGGAATGAGGGCGTGTTCGTCGCTTCCGAAGTGGGTGTAGCGCTCCTTGACCTTTACAATTCCGTCCAGCGTGCAGCCGAGTTCCTCGAATTTGGCAATGGTTTCGATCAAGCTGCTGAAGGTGGAGCTGATGGTGAATTCTTTTACTCCGAGCTTCCGGCAATCTGCAAGGATCGCTTCGATGTCGTGATCCCAGATGACGTCAGCGAAATTCGGCAGGTCGTTTCCAGCTTCTTTGCTGTAAAGGTAGGCCTGTCCCAGTGACCACTGACATCCGATCTCTTCCCAGCGCATTCCGGGTTTCGCGTTTTCTATGGCTTCGATTGTGTACTTCATGGTGTTTCCTCCTTGTGGTTGTTTTCCCTTTTGGTATGTACATATATCACTCTAAACGCCTGTAATAGCAAGCTATTTATCGAAATATATGTGACAGTTTTGCGGGAAATTCTGAGGCATAAATTGTACCTTTTCATCCATATCAGCTCACTACCTTCCGTACACGGTCAATGCCGTAGATGACACTCAGGCCGGAGCCGTTGTCCCAGTTTACCATGAGGCTCCCAGTATCGTCGACTCCGATGACGGTTCCTTTGGTGCCGATGGGAGGAGCCTGCACATCGTCCATCTGGAGAAGCTCTACACGAGTGCCAGCCGGGTAGAGAGAGCGGAGCGCTGCAAGCTGCTCTTTCGTGATTATTCGCATGCTGCCACCTCCTTTTCAGGTGCGCCGTTCTTCCAGCTTGAATTACCGGAGAGGTTCTTAAGGAGAATCTTGCGCTCTGCCTTATATTCGTTTCCGATGAAACCAAGCCGCAGAAGGAAACAGCGGAATGCGTACTTTTCATTGGTCACTTCCTTTTCAGTGGCGCTGATACGCTTCAAATCTCTGCTCATTTTGCCAAGGGCAGTAATGAAGTGGGTGTAGGCTTTGACCGTTTCTGAATCCGGCATCTCTGTGAACCAAGGGAAGCTGACCGTATCCTCTGACACCTCAATTTCAAGGTCGTCAATGCCGAGTGCCTTCTTGATGAGGTGCTCCTTGGCGGTGAGGAGGTTGGTAAGGTTTCCGACCGCCACCTTGTCGAGTGGAAGGCTTACCGTAAGGCCGGTGAATTCGTCGTTGCTCTCAGTAGGGGCTTCTTCATTTTCGCTTTCGTCCTCTTCGGTATCCTCCGGCGTGAAGCCGTCCGCGATCAGGTTGTGGACGAGGCGTTCCAACTTGTCTGTGTCATCACAGGTTACACCGCCTTCTTTGTCAACCGTGATATCACCAATCTCGTAAGCACAGGTTGGCATTCGCATATAGATCGCCTTGTTGCCGGTGAGGTTTTCGATGGCTGCGACCAATGCTTTTCTGTCGTTTCCGGTTACCTTGTAATTTGCTTTCATGAGTGTGTTCCTCCTTTATGGAATTAAGGTTTTAGACTGTGCCTTGCGGCTGTTATATACATCACTCTGAAAGCTTTATTTATCAAGCGATTTCTAGCATTTTCCGAGATAGAAAATCGCCAAAGAATTCGAGCGGAAATTGTGTACTATACACTTGCCGTAGGAGAGGTTTCGACTTCCTTTGCCAGAGCTGAATAAAGGATCTTTTCGCCGTTTCTTATTACATACACATTTTCTGTATCGCCGGTATCCTCCACATAGCGGCGAAGGATCACAGAGGCGTATTTTGGATCAAGCTCCATCATGTAGCAGATACGGTTCAGCTGCTCGCAGGCCATCAGTGTGGAGCCGGAGCCGCCGAAGGTATCAATAACGACAGAATTCTCCTGAGTGGAGTTCTGGATAGGATAGCACAGAAGGTCGAGCGGCTTTGAGGTCGGGTGATCCTTATTGCGCTTTGGCTTATCGTAGTTCCAGATGGTGGTCTGCTTGCGGTCGGAGTACCACGGGTGTTTGCCGTTTTGTAAGAAGCCGTAGAGCACAGGCTCATGCTGCCATTGGTAATCGGAGCGCCCAAGCACAAGGCTGTTCTTTACCCAGATGCATACACCAGCGAGATGGAAACCTGCGTCGATGAATGCTTTTCTGAAAGTGAGCCCTTCGGTATCTGCATGGAAGCAGTAAGCGGCTCCGCCTTTTTCGAGATGGTCAGCCATGTTCTTAAAAGCAGCCAGCAGGAAATTATAAAATTCCTTGCCCTTGAGAGAGTCGTTTTGGATCGTAAGGCCGTCTGAGGCTTTAAAGGATACGCCGTAGGGTGGATCGGTTAGAACGAGGTTTGCTTTCTTCCCGTCCATGAGCATCTCCACATCTTCTGGCGAGGTGGCATCGCCACACATGACTTTATGCTTGCCGACCGTCCAGATGTCGCCGAGCTCCACGAAGGAAGCTTTCTCAAGAGCAGCGGTAAGGTCAAAGTCATCATCAGCGATATCTTTTTCATTCCCTGTGCCAAGCAGTTTATCCAGCTCACCGGTATCAAAGCCGAGGAGCGAGAGGTCAAAGGATTGATCCTGCAGGTCGGATAATTCGACGGACAGCATTTCCTCATCCCAGCCTGCGTTTAGTGCCAGCTGATTGTCTGCAAGGATATATGCACGCTTTTGTGCTTCTGTCAGGTTCTCGGCAAAGACGCAGGGTACGGTTTCATAACCTTCCTCGCGGGCAGCCGTGATGCGGCCGTGACCGACGAGAATGTTATAATCTGCATCAATAACAGCCGGACTCACAAAGCCGAATTCCTGGAGAGAAGCGCGCAGCTGTGCGATCTGTTCTTTACTATGCGTCCTGGCATTTCGGGAATAGGGCACCAGCTTATCAATGGGTACCTGTTCTAATTTTTGTGTGTTCATTTACATATTCCTCCTGCTTCGAAGCAGCTGCTCCATTACGCTGTCCTGCGGGCTCCCCTCAAAAGGCTCAGTACAGTTTTGCTTCACAATGTCGTAAATCTCATACCATAGCAGGTTGGCCTGCTTCTGAAAATTCATCAAAAGCTGTGTAAAAGGACTTGCAATTGCAGCGCCGGTAGTCGGGTGCTTTCCGAGCATACCGTATTTGCTGACCGCTTCCGAGCACTGAATATATCGGGCGAAGGCCTCAGAATAGCTTTCAAGCAGGCGCTTGTTTACCAGTCTTTCGCAGCCGCGCTCCTTGAGCCACAGCCATGTTTCCTTATAGATTTCATCTGCGCCAAGGGGCTTACCGTCCTTTTGCAGAGCAGAAAGATAGTCGTCTGGACTTGGCATATCCATGCCTTCCAGCTCTACACCGTCACCGATGTCGTCAACATCGAAGTCGGTCATGTCATTGGTGAAGTCCGGCAGCTCCATGCGTTTTGCAGGTGCGCCTTTCATAATTTTGTCGGCGAGGGCGTCTGGCTTGGAGCCAGCTTTGATACGCCGCCCGCCGCGATAGGTTCCGTCTTTCGCCATGTTAATCACTTCCATTTCTATGGTGCAGGGTTTAATACCCTGTTTGAATTGCAATTTTTGCGTAAAAGACCCCGCGCCGTTTTCCGGGCAAAAGGGTCGTAGAGATTTTGACCGCCCTACCGGTCGCCACGCTCGCGGTGAATCTTCTCGTGACACGAACGACAAAGACTCATAAGATTGGACTCGTCATTCGATCCTCCCTCGGAAAGAGGCACGATGTGGTGGACTTCCTCAACCGCGACGTAGCGTCCTTCCTTTAGGCACTGCTCGCAAAGCGGATGCTTGTGGACATATCTGTCTCGGATTCGTTTCCAAGCTCTGCCGTAGCGTTTGCCGGGAGAGTAGCCGCGTTGGAACTTCTCGTAATGTTGTTCCATGATCTTGGCGTGATCTTCACAATAAACACCGTCTGTAAGGCGTGGGCAGCCGGGATAGCGGCACGGTCGTTGTGGTTTTCTTGGCATAAGCCGTGCCTCCTTTCAGGCATAAAGAAAGCCCTGCAGGACAATCCCGCAAGGCTTGTGTGCTGCGCGTGCAGCAGTTCTTTTATTCTTTTCGCTGATTATATACTATCATAAAGGGCGGGTGGACATCTTAGGACAAAGCAGGACATTTCGGGCGCATTTCAAATTACAATAGGATCATCCGGAAGCGTCACATGCAGAAGGGCTTTTCCATGCCAGCGCCTGATGGTGCGGGAATCTGCACAAAGCTCGATGCCGATCTGCTCCCACGTAAGACCGTGGATGTACCGATATTTCAAAACCATGCGCTCGTCGGTATCAGGAACTGCCTCAATGACCTCTCGTATCTGTTTCTTAAGGTCTGATAGCTTTTCCAGCTCATCGGCGATTTTCTTTTCCAGTGTCCACAGCTTCTCAAGCGTCCGGACAAATGGTGCTTCCGTAATTTGGGAAGTCTGTACGCGGTCTTTATCATATTGGATAGCCGACACGCTTCCTGCCATCTCACGCAGGTTTTGTGCTTCTATCGTGTCGGACTTGATTCTCTGGTCAAGGCGGTAGGCCTGATGGAGATATTCTTTTACTGTCATAAGGACTTCGCCTCCTCTCGTAGTTTGTATATAAGGTACTCGCCGTCTACGTTCGTTAAGGCTGCGTACCAGCCGGATCGAAAGAAATATTCACACTCCATTGTATCCGATAGGGTGGCTTGATTACTGGGCTTCTTTTTCAGGCGCTTTAGGGCATCCCGGTAGTCTTTCACTGCCTGCAGCACAATGGCATTCACGAGATTTTCGTATGGATCGGTCATCACACCACCTCAAGATCTGCTTTGACCGCATCAATCAGTGCGGTCTGTGTCATCTCTTTCTTGGATAGCGCCTTTACGATTCTCTCGTCGATCGTGCCCTTGGTAATAATGTGCTGGATTACCACAGTGCCGGATTCTTGACCTTGCCGCCAGAGACGGGCGTTTGTCTGTTGATATAATTCCAGAGACCATGTAAGACCGAACCACACAAGGGTAGAGCCTCCGGCCTGAAGGTTCAAACCGTGACCGGCAGAGGCCGGATGGATGACTGCTACAGGAATCTTTCCCGCATTCCAGTCAGCAATATCGCGGCTGGTCTTAATCTCACGGACATGGAAGCGCTTTTTGATTCGGCCAAGGTCATGTCGGAACCAGTAGGCTACAAGGAGGGGCTTTTCATTAGAAGCCTCAATGATGTCCTCCAAAGCGTCCAGTTTCCTATCGTGAAACTCAATGACCTCCCCGGTGTCGGCATAAATGGCACCATTTGCAAGCTGTGCGAGCTTGCCCGTAAGCGATGCGGCATTTGCTGCGGTCACTTCACCGTCGGGGAGTTGTAATATGAGCTCCTGCTTCAAATCTTCATAACGGCTGCGCTCAGATTCGGAAAGCTGTACTTCATATTCTGTTGAAACCAGCTCCGGCATTTTCAGGTGGTCGGTAGATTTCATGGAAATCGTGATATCCGAGATCCTCTGATAGATGGCATCCTCTGCATAGGGCAGCGGCTTGTAGGAATAGATAATCTCGCCGTTTCGTTTGTCCGGCATGAAGTAATTTGTCCGGTACTGCGTAATAAAACGTCCGAGACGTTCGCCCATATCCAGTACTTTAAACTCTGCCCACAAATCCATGAGACCATTTGAAGAAGGAGTGCCGGTCAGGCCAATCATCCGGTGAACCCGTGGCCGTACTTTCATCAGCGACTTGAAGCGTTTTGATTTATGATTCTTGAAGGAGGACAACTCGTCGATAATCACCATGTCGAAGTCAAAGGAAAAGCCGGATTCTTCAATAAGCCACTGCAGATTCTCACGGTTGATGATCGTGATGTCTGCGCCCTGCATAAGTGCAGCTTTTCGCTCCTTCGGTGTCCCGACTGCGACCGCATAGGTCAGACCTCTTAGGTGCTCCCATTTCTGGATTTCCGCTGGCCATGTATCACGGGCGACTCTTAGGGGAGCCACCACTAAAACGCGATGCACCTCGAAGCTGTCAAACAACAGATCATACACTGCCGTCAGGCTGATGATCGTCTTGCCAAGTCCCATATCTAAAAGGACTGCGGCCACAGGGTGCGTTTCAATATAGCGAATGGCATAGTCCTGATAATTATGTGGATAGAAGTTCATCGATCATCCCTCCAATCTGCTCCGGATCGTCAATGATGTATACCCGGTAGCCGAGTTCCCTAAGTAGCCTGTGGCGTGAGAGCTGAAGTGGGCGTGGTTTTTTCCCAGGTGCCTTCAACTCTGCGAAACCGATATGGCCGTCAGGGAGTAAGATAAGGCGGTCGGGCATTCCTGCGAAAGAGGGACAGACCAGCTTAAGGGCTATGCCACCGTTCTTTTTCACCGCCGTCTTTAACTTGTTTTCTATCTGTTTTTCTATCATTGCTAACCTCCGTCAGGCGTTAATTTCAGGGAATGTGTGCAAGGTGTATCAATGTTATTTACAGAACTTTTTCTTAGAGCTATATTTGAAGGCTTAAGAGAGTTTTTATATAAGACCTTGATACACCTTGTCATAGTCCTGAACTACTGCAGAAAATCTGCCTCTGCGTCGCCCACCTCATGAATCTTTAAGCCCTTGAAATAGCGCTTTCGATTCAGTGTCAGCCGTTCAAATCCGGCTTTCTCCAGCGCAAAGTAAAAGTCTGCCGTGCTGCGCACATACTCATTACAGTCCAGCGAGTAGTTGCGGTATGCCTGATAGAGTGCAGAGGAGCTCTCTTTGAAGGACTCATCCACATCGCACTTCTCGTCCAGAAAATGTCCGAACCAGTCGTTCTGGCTGCGATACTCATCGATGGCCTTTGTCACGCAGTCCGGTACGGGAATCTGGTAGTCCAGCGCAATGACCTTTTTGGCACCCTCGATTATCCACGCCAGAATGCTTTCACCGGCATTTTCATACAGGTACTCACCGTAATTTTTGATGTCGGCCTTGCCCTCGATCTTGGCATTGAATGGGATCACGATAAGCCTGCGCCAGATGCCGTTATCGGAGGCAGAGACGCGAGGAAGGTGGTTCGTATACAGCACCAGTGTATGGCAGGGCTTGAAGGAGAACGGATCTTTATACTTTTTCTCCGCAAACACATCATCCGTGGAGCAAAGCTGCTTGACGGTAGAGTCGTTAAGCCTTGCGCCTTCCTGCATTTCTGCAGCAATCAGCAGACGCTTGCCTTTGACCTCGGCCATTTCCGGCTTGATGTTTCTGCGGCAGCCGACGGTCAGGGTGTCTGCGGATATATTTCCACTGTAAAGTCCCAGAACACGGGAGATGGCATTCCAGAAGGTAGATTTGCCGTTGCGTCCATCACCATATGCGATGATGAGCGCCTCTACAAAAACTTTTCCGATAGCAGCAAGACCGCAGATCATCTGTACATAGTCGATCAGCTGCCCATCCTTCTGAAAAATCAGATCCAGATTATCCTGCCAGAGCTGCGCCCCCTTACTGCCGGGTGACACGGACGTGATTTTTGTAATAAAGTCATCTGCAGAATGTTCGCGGGCTCCGGCCATACCTTTTCTGAGATCATAGGTTGCCTCCGGTGTGCAGAGCAGAAAGCAGTCCGCGTCCAAATCTCTCGGAGAGATTTCCAGCATCGGATGCGTCTCCTTAAGGGTAGATGTAATGTTCTTGGAGTCGCGTCTGCGGACGGCAAAGCTCTGATAGGCCTTTGCGGCAAGAAACTCCTGATAAACTTCCATCTGTTCATCGCTCATCAACTGTTCCGCTTTGGTTTTGGATGTGTTATCAAGGATTTCTTGCGCACCACAGTTTCTGAGCTTCTGCAGAGCTTCCATCATATTTCGATTGGCTTCTGCGAGCTGCCTACGGGTGAGCTCATGCGCAACGGCCTGTGCACCGGGCTCTGTTTCCTGCCAGTAGTGATCGCTGTATCGGATAAAGTGGGTAGCCGGTGAGTAGCGCAGCTCGTTTGCAAAATACTTCGAGAGCACTTCGGCCTGTCCCACATCGGAAAAGTCCTCCGGCTTATAGCTGTTCTCGTCGTTATAAACTTCCGGAGGAACATAACCGTCCTCTCGGCTGATCTTGGAATAAAAACGCTGGGCACTGTGCCAAATGGTATTTAGCTCGCTGTTATCCAGAGGTGGTACGCAGGTTGCGGCCTTTTCCAGAAAACTCTGGTATGCTTTTTCCGTATCGCCGTATTTCTTTATGACGATACCGGCAAAACGGGACATGGTAGCGTTACGGCTTCCTTCCGGGATTACGACGTCCATTTCATGCCTGCCGGGCAGATCTGCATCGAACTCGTCGTCGTTTAAAAATTCCGTTAGGTTCATGCGACTGGGATAGAGTTCTACATTCGGTTCCTGCGTTCCGAAGAAGAAACGGGCAGCATCCAGCGCTTTCGTATCGAAATAGGGAAAGATGGAATTGACCAGCTTCTTCATATCGCTATAAAGGGTGGCATCTGTCACCCGATCAATGGGAAAGAGCACATGGAACTTTGGCCTCGCCAGTTTACCGTTTTTCTCGCGCTGATTAAAACGGCTGTAATGGATAGCGAGGCTCACTCCGGGAAATGCCTCCAGCACGTCTGCCGGTGTGATCCAGTCTTTCGGATCTTCCGAATGATCATTATCACAGTCCACGGGAAGGCAGTCAGCGGAGAGAAAGTTGTCGCTGTTGCGGTAGTGATTCTTATACTCCGCACACACATAGTCGTGACCGACGGCAGCTCTCATACTGTTTGCGTCCATGACAACGGTCTTATGCGGATAAGAGCAGTTTCCAGGATTGCCGATGAAATCAGCGTTATACAGGGTAAACATCAGTCGTACACCTCCTCCGATTCTTCCTCCAGCACCTTCGTGATAAATTTCAGAGCGCGGATCATGGTTTCCAGTTCGCAGTCGCCGCCAAGGGTGACTTCAAATCCATTGCAGCCGAATCTGTCCATAAAAGGCGTGACATGGATATCTGTGCTACCTTCGTCGGAAATGCGGAAATAGGTACGTCCACCGTGACCGGTGTCGCCACCTTTGTATCCGGTCGTTCCTGCTTCTACCTGCAGGACATTAGCGCTTACCACATCGCGGGTGTAGGTTGTAATCTTGGTGCCATCGAAAAGTTCTCTGCGATTTTCTTTAATTTCATACATAGCGTTAAACCTCCAGACATTCTTCTGTAAAATAGCGCAAGTGATAGTTCTTCCACTTGGCGCGTTTGATTTCTGCTTCCATACCGGATGAGATGCGGCTACCGAATACCCAGACCTCGGCGCATTTGCTCATAAGGGCATTTCCGAAGAAAAGACCAAGCTCACGTTCTTCCGGATTGTCATCGTCAAGGAACTGTGGAAATAGCAGATGCGGCGCGATAGGGATATATCCTTTGTCCACGGCAAATCGGCTGTAGCGTCTGGCATTAGCTATGTTTTCTTCCACATCTCTGGAAAACGGAGAGCAGATGTAGACGATAGGTCGGAAAGCACGAAGGGACTGCTTTTCATTTGCAGCAATCCGGGAGAGCGCTTCACCTGCAGTTGGGTCAGGATAGCCTTCGCTGTTGCGATAATCGTTGCTCACTTAAAAGTCCTCCTTTCCGGGCAGACTTAAAAAGGCGTCCACCTCCAATTTCCACTGGAGATGAACGCCTGATTTGAGCGGACGATTTTTAATCTTTTTTGTAGAAAGGCGTGACGTAACCGTCTGCGCGGAGCTTCAGGCCCTTTGCCCACTGCGGAGTCCTGCTCATCTGTTCACAGAGAACGTCGAGAGACATGCGAGGGTCTGCTTCGATAACCAGTTCGTCATGGATATGCATGACGATGGAGCAGCAGCGCAGCGTTTTCATAGCATAGCAAAGAATGTCGCGGGAGGTAGCCTGCACGATGTTTTCCACAAATTTCGGCCCGTATGAATCGAGTCGTTCCCATTTTTTTGTGCTGCCGATTCCTTCATAAGTGATGCACTCGCCGCCGAATTTATTGGTACCGACTTTCGGCTTTACATAGGCGAGATTTCGTCCGGAGGGCAGTGCGATAAAGAGCATCCCGGATCGACAGGAGAAGGTAAGTCCGTAGCTGCTGGTTGTGTGTTTATACTTCACAGCCTCCATGACAGCGCGGCCGACATCCCACCAGAATTTTATGATGTTGGGATTTGTCTGCCGCCATGCGTCCACCAGCGGAGGAAGCTCATCTTCGGTTAAGCCCATCTCTATAGCGCCCATTGCCTTTAAGGCACCGACTGAGCCGCCGTAGCCGAGAGCCAATTCCGCAATTTTGCCTTTTTGACGCAGGTGGCCGTTAATGCTATGCTTCTCGACCGGGACATGGAACATCTGGCTGGCACTGGCGCAGTAGATGTCGCCTCCGGTTTCAAAGACTTTCTGGCGCCACGTCTCCCCTGCATACCATGCGATGACTCTTGCTTCGATGGCACTGAAGTCAGAAACATAAAACTGCATGCCGTCTTTCGGTATGAATGCTGTACGGATCAGCTGGGAGAGCGTGTCTGGTACATCCTCATATAGGAGTTTTATTGCATCGAAGTCTCCGGATTTTACAAGGGCACGTGCAGCAGCAAGATCCGGGAGATGGTTTTGCGGGAGGTTTTGCAATTGTATAAGCCTGCCCGCCCAGCGACCGGTACGGTTGGCTCCGTAAAACGCAAACATGCCGCGAGCTCTTCCATCGTCACAGACCGCCCGCTCCATCGTCTGATATTTCTTTACGGAGGATTTGGAAAGCTGTCGTCGGAGCTCCAGAACGGTCTGAAGATGTGGTGGAGCGGTTTTGATAAGCTCTGCTACCACCTTCTTTCCAAGACTGTCAGTTTCGAGACCGTTGTCAGAGAGCCACTGTTTCATTTGCTGGACGGAGTTTGGATTATCAAGTGCTGTTATATCTTTTATGGCAGCAGTCAGTTCTGACCGAGAGCGGGAGTCCATTTCGATGGCTTCCTTCACAAGATCCATGTCGAGCCGGACACCTCTGTCATTGATTTCCTGATCGATGTGGTATTCATCCCAGATCTCTTCTGGCACGGGAAATTTGGCAAGTCGATTCTTAATGCCAATTTCGGTTTCCACATCGCGGATGTTATATTGTTTGAAGGCTTCCCACTTGTCCGGCGCATGAAAAGGGTGATTCCTCGTGCGACCGCCATTTGCTTTCGTCGGAGCGCAGGGCACGGAAAAGTATTTGATCAGATTTTTCCCTTCTGTGAGCTTTTGTTTTTCAAGACCGAGAATGGCACCGACGCCTTCCAGCGAAAGCGGCAGTCCCATTGTGGCCGCCCAGACCATAGAGCAGCGCCAGCTTTCCGGATTTAAGAAGCGGGCGCACTCGGCAGAGAGAGGATGGTTATCGTGGAAGGGATCAAGGCCTACTCCAAGATCACGAAGATATCGGGATAAGCACACCCGTTCAAAATTTGCATTGAAAGCCCATTTGATGACAGTATTATCCGTCAGGGCTTCTATGATTTTCTGCGGCAGACGTTCTCCCTGTGCAAGATCAATAACCGTCACATCGGAGCCATCGGCGCTGTAGCCGAACAGGAGTACTTCAAAATCCGGCGACTCGGCATATTTATAAACACCGCACTTGGATAGGTTCACGTCACTATAGGTTTCAATATCAATACTGAGTGTTTGCATAGAGTTTCACCTCAATTCAAACAAGCGGCTTAAGAACGCTCCTAAGCCGCCTGCGATACTGGATTATTTCAGGGATTCCATACGTTTGATATGGTATTCGTCGTCCTGCGCGGCTTTTTTCTCTTCGCGTTTCTCACGCTTGAAGTCATTGATCACCGTCTGGATGGCGACCACTGCCCAAGACAGAACTACGATGCAGAAGCACCCGATCAGGATGTTGCAGAGAAGGGATGAAATTATGACTGTGCTTTCCATAGTTTTGCGCTCCTTTCCTTAGTTAAGAAAATCTTCATTGTCATCAGTAGCAAAGTCGGACTCAGCGCTTGCCTTGCCGCCGAGAGGCTCGCCGTCGCGGATCTTCTGCAGATTGTTGAGTCCGCAGGCGATTCCCTTGTTGCCGGAAGAGTTGAAAGCATAAAACGTAATGCTGGCTCTGCCGTACACGCCGCTATACACTTCGGAGCGGGTGAGAATCGGATTCAGGTCTGCGTCCACAATGCCGGGAGCAGAAGTTGCATTGGCGTTGACGAAGTAGGCATTCCTGTATGCTTCGTCATCCGGACGTTCTGCATCGCCGTCACGCAGAGGTGTCTTAAGGACGGAAAGCGCTGGTACCGACTTGCCGTTGCCCTTGAGTTTGGCCTCGCCCTCCTTGTAGGCAGCTTCAATGGCAGCCTTGATCTTGGCGATGGTCTTGGTGTCGGACTTAGGGATGATAAGGCTTACGCTGTACTTGGGAGTGCCGCCGTTGATGGACTTCGGTTCCCAGACGTTTGCGTAGCTCCAGCGGGTGCTGGTACCGGTGATAACCTTCATGGGATTGCTGATTTTTACATTTTTACTCATTGTCGTTTTCCTCCATAAAATCATTTTTTGCTGTGTTCATGGCCGAGCGCTTGTCGCTATCCGGCACAAGTGTGGGTTTGCCCTGTGGCTTTTCGATATAGGCCGTCAGGAGTTCATCAAAGCGAGACTTGCCGAGGAGCTTCTGCATGGCGGTAATGCCGAGCAGCTTCTTCTCATACGGGTCAAAGCCTGCTTTCTCGACCGCGTCGATGACAGCGGCCTCGTTGCTGTATCTGCGGTTGCTGCGTCCTTCGACGAGCTTAAAGCCTGACCATTCCTTACCGGAGAGAGCCTGCTGCAGGGCGTATTCCTTGATATCGGAAGCCCAACTGACCAGCTCATCTACCTTGCCGAGGATGACTTCAATCTCGGTATCCGTAAGCAGTGGCGGGAGTTTAAAATCATGCTGCGCGAGCTTCAGATTCGCCTCGGCTCTGGCACGACACTCATTTTTAGCTTTGCAGAAGCAACACCATCCACCGCAGAGGAAGTTCCCTTCACCGGCAAAGGCCAGTTCTGCGGTGGGTTTTAAGACTTCATCTGCCCAGCGGTACAGGTCGTCCTTGCTGAGTTCGTAAGTGCTGACGTTCTGACGTCTCGGCTGGTAGATGGTCATGGAAACCTGAGCGATGTCGTAAATGTCATCGAAAAGCTCCAGAGCACCGAGGGCGTAACATTGCATCTGCGGATTTTCCTCTGCGGAGACCAAGACGCCTAAGCCGTGCTTGTAGTCGATCACCCGAAGCGTGCCGTCCGCGATGATGATGCAGTCGGCGGTACCGAAGCCATGTTCTACCCAGCGGGAGAAGTCCACACGCTGCTCGATAAGAACTATCGGATCGGTACAAGTTTCCTTGGCTGCTTCGACCTGCTCCAGCACGTATTCGGCATAGCCGCTGGTGCAGTCATCCATCTCCTCGGAATACCATGTGAGGCTTTCAGTCGGATCTTCTGATGGAAGTCCCAGCGCGGATTTCAGCTTGTACTCACCGAGCGCATGAGCGTCGGTGCCTTCTGCAGCGTAGTCGCTTCCTTTGTCCTCATAGGCTTCGCAGAGCCTCGCTGACGGCGGGCAGTGCAGCCACCTGTCGGAGCTGGATGCGGATAGGATCGCGTGTGCTTTAGCTGTCATCGCCTATCACCTCCGCGTCCTGAAGCAGGGCTTCATAGTTTGCCGGATCGATCTCCGAGAGCTTCGCGGCACCGTACTTTTTAAGCAGGGCTCGTATCTCTGCGGTATGACCGGCACGGGACTTCTCAGCAAGGACAGCTCTTACGTCCTCCAGCTTGAGCTGTGGTTTTGTTTCCTTCTTAACTGGTGCCTTCGTGGGTTCCAGTGTAGAATTGTTGTCGCCGGAAAACTGCTGGTAGAGCCAGTCGGCTACGGCATTAATAGAAGCAGCAGCGCTTCTGAGTTCTTCGATGGTCTCGTGCATTTCTGCCATCTTTGACATTTTCTTTTCCTCCTTCCTCGGATTGGCTTGCGGCAAGGAGTGAGAGATTCCTTGCCAGTCTGGCGGATACGTGGCTGATGGAGTTCAGGAGCTTGATTTCCTCATTCACGTTGCCGCCGGTGTCTGCGTAACTGCGGTACATCATGTGTTCACCTCGCTTTCTGAAGGCTGTGTTCTCTTGCCTTCACCTTCCACTGGAGATGAACTGCCGATTTGAGCGGAGGATTTTATAAAAAAGTTTTCCAGCCACCATCCGAAAAGGGACAGTGGCCGGAAAGGGTATGTATTTACTTGTTCTTTTCCTTATGAAGCTCTGTGTAATAGCGCTTCATTTGGTCAGCAAACGTTCGCTGTGGACGGCCGAGTGCTTCTGCGATCTTACGATCAGAAATTTTCGGATTGTTGAGTCGCATCTGGATGATACGGTCTGCGTCAGGATCAAGCTCACGGAACCGGGCAATGAGGCGCTTGAGCAGGTCGCGGTCAGCAATAATATTCTCTATAGAAGGGTTACTGTCCGGGATGTAATCGCCGAGGGTGCCATTGCCGTCCGGAAGTGGATCGTCCAGAGAAACGGTATCGGGTGCATGGTACTCACACAGATCGCACTGTCCATCACATTTCCAGAGATAGCGTTTAGTACACATGCAGCGTCCGTGATATTGTTCACGTTTCTGGGTAGCCCAGATGTCTGGATAGAAGGATCGATATTGCTCCTCTGTAATAGGTACAAGGGTGACCTTGGAAGGGGTATCCGAGTCACGAAGTGGATAGAAACGTTTGTTTTCATTGCTTTTCTTAGAGTTTTTCATTTTCGGTTCCTTTCTGAGCGAAAGGAGCCGAGAGAACGCAAAGCCGAAGTCTTAAGAAACACAAATGACCGGATAACTCTGAAACACTGTGTTTCAAAGTCATCCGGCCATTTGGTAGTTCATCTCGACTCCGTTGCTCGGTATGCTTTGCGTATTAAATTTTCGATTTTGTTGTTATATACCTGCCTGCATAGTGTAATTAGCAATGCGGTTGTTGGACGATTCCTTTACTGCTGACTCATCGCAAAGAATTTTTACGATATGATTGCAGTTAGGGCACTTGAGTTCGATGTACATCTTTTCATTCGGAATATCTGATACAGGAATTGAAGATTATGTAACAGTAGGGGAGATGTCATCTACAACGCTTGAACATTGTATCCGTTATTCAGGTGCAGAAGAAAAAGAGTTGTCTATGTGTTTTAATTTCCATCACCTGAAAGTGGATTATAAGGATGGAAACAAGTGGGAACTTATGGAACCGGATTATATGGAATTGAAAGTTATCTTTGAAAAATGGCAGATGGGAATGCAGAGGGGAAATGCATGGAATGCACTGTTTTGGTGCAATCATGATCAGCCTCGTATATGAAATTATAGTCTTGGAAAAAGGCGAAGAATAAAATGACATAGTTTGGGTACACAATCAAGGCTGAAGTGGGAATTGAACTGCTCTCTGTCAAGTAGACAACTGAAAAATATAAAATTTTTTTCCTGCCGGTAGATTATCTTCCGGCAGGAGTTTTTTTGTGCGGCTTGTAAGTAAATTTCGCGTTTTTCCATCGGTGTTAAACTTCCGAGAGTTCTTTGCAGGCGTTTGTTGTTGGAGTAATCTGTATAATCCTTAATCTAAAGGGCGTTTTTGAGAAATACTGATTGGCTATTTACAAATGTGAAAAAATAATATAATATATCTATATAGATATTATCTAGTTAGATATAAAATGCTTAAGGAGGTGAATGATTTTTGGGAAGAACTGAGATGAAGATATTGATCGGACTTCACAGAAATGTAAACGCCTTGGATAAAAAGACATCCAAGATAGCAGCGGAGTACAATTTAACCTTTAGCCAGTTTATGGTTTTAGAGGCTCTCTACAGCAAGGGAGATATGAGTGTAGGAGAGGTAAGGGAAAGAATCTTAAGCAGTGTAGGAACGATACCTCTTATAGTGAACAATTTAGTAAAAATGAACTATGTCGAAAGAATGTGTAACGAGAAAGACAGACGCGTGTGCATACTGCATCTGACGCAAGAAGGATATGATGTAATTAGTAAAATCGTACCTCGAAATGAAGCGATGATAGCAGAAAGCATGGAAGTTTTAGATCAGGAAGAAAAGGAAAAACTGCTGTATCTTTTGAAGAAAATAGGAGGAAAATTATAATGAAAAGAAAAGTGAAGACTAAAGTCAAAGGATTCAGAACAACAGATGGCGCAGGCGTAAAATTAGTAAGAGTTTTGGGGAATCTGACAACAAAAGAGTTTGATCCTATTTTAATGCTTGATTCTTTTGATAGCATTAATCCCGACGATTATACAGCAGGATTTCCAATGCATCCGCATAGAGGGATCGAAACGATCAGTTATGTATCGAGAGGTAAGATGGTTCATAGAGACAGTCTTGGGAATGAAGCGGGTATTTCAGACGGAGAAGTTCAGTGGATGAATTCGGGTTCCGGAATTATGCATGAGGAGATGGTTCCGGCGGCAGAAAGGCTTTTAGGAGTACAGTTGTGGCTGAATTTACCGGCAAAAGATAAAATGAGTAAGCCAAGTTACAATAGTATTAAAAACGAAGATATAAAGGAGATTGAAATAGAAGGAGGAAAGATAAGACTTTTAGCCGGAAAATATGGGGAACATGAAGGCTATAAAGGCGATTATCTCTCTATGGATTATTACGATATCCATCTAAATGCTGATGCAGAAGTTACACTTACGATGGAAGAGGATGATTCGGTAATGGTCTTTACACTTTTAGGAGACGTTTATATTGACGGCGAGCACATAGAGGAAAAAACAGCCGTCAAATTAACGGAAGGAGACAGTCTTACAATTAAGAACGGGAATGAGAAGGCTCAAGTTTTATATATGAATTCAAGGGCGTTGAATGAACCGGTTGCATGGGCCGGTCCGATTGTAATGAATACGCAGGAAGAGCTTCAAAAGGCGTTTTTAGAACTTAGAAGCAATACATTCATCAAAGAAACAGCAGAGTATTAATACGAACTACAAGGAAAAGTATAATGAGCAGAGGGAGAATGGAAGCCTTTAGTGATGGCGTATTAGCGATCGTTATAACAATCATGGTGCTAAAGCTTAATGCACCGAAAGATTTAACTTTGGATGCGGTAAAAGAGGTTTTCCCGACATTTTTAGCATATATTCTAAGTTTTATTTATGTGGGGATATATTGGGCAAACCATCATCATTTAATTAATATGACAGATTCAGTATCAGGTAGATTGTTATGGAAAAATTTACATTGGATCTTTTGGATGTCATTGATCCCGATGGCAACGGAATGGATGGGACTAAATCCGTATAAAAGTTTACCGGCTTTATTTTATGGAATCATACTCTTTATGTGTGCTGTCTCTTACAATATAGTCCAGGCTGAAGTTATAAAGATTAATGGAAAGGACTCTCAAATTTTCCGAAATATCGGAAATGATTTAAAAGGAAAGCTTTCTATTATCGCATATGCCGCCGCTATTATTTTTGCTTTTTATTTTCCGGTCATTTCGTATTTGATATATATTGCGATCGCTTTGACTTGGATCGTACCGGACAGCAGGCTGGAAAAAGCATGATGAAAAAGGCGCAAACGTAAATGAAAAAATGTATTGTATAAGCAGGAGGTAATCGACAGTGATAAAAATTATATATGAACAAAAAGAAAACAGAGCGGCCGCATACGATGATGAAAAATTCATTGGAGAAAGCACATATGCTAAGTCGGATAAAGTATGGATCATAGACCACACTTTTGTGGAAAAAAGTTATGGCGGACAGGGAATCGCAGGCAGATTAGTTGCTAAACTGGTTGAAGAAGCGAGAAAAAACGATATAAAAATTATTCCTTTATGTTCTTTCGCAAAAAGGGAATTTAAGTTAAAGAAAGAATATTTAGACGTACTGTTAAAGGAGGAGGCAGTTATGGGCATCATAAAATCATTAGAAAACAGAAGAACATATTATAACATTGATAAGAATCTGCCGGTTTTGGAAAAAGAGATTGAAGAAAAGATAAAGGAAGTTACAGAATTAGTGCCGGATGCATTCAATATGAAAAGTGCAAGAATCGTGCTTGCATTTGGTGAAAAACACGATCGGCTGTGGGATGAAATTTACAATGTTTTTGAGGGAAAAGTACCTCGGGAAAAAATAGATTCGTTTAAAGCCGGAGCCGGAACAGTGCTGTTTTTATATGACGAGGCAACTGTTAAGAAAATGCAGGAACAGTTCAGTACATATGCGGATAATTTTCCTGTTTGGGCAAATCAGGCAAACGGGATGCTGCAGCTTGCTGTTTGGTCTATGCTAAGAGAGTTGAATGTCGGCGCTTCGCTGCAGCATTATAATCCGGTAATAGATGCACGGGTGAAGGAAATTTTTGATATACCGGAAAACTTTAAACTGGTAGCTCAGATGCCGTTTGGAGGCATAGTCAGCGAACCCGATAAAAAAGAAAAAGAAGATATAGATAAAAGAGTAACCGTGTTAAGATAGCGGCTCATCAGAATAGAATCAAATAAAAACATAAAATCCCCCTTTTCGGATCATCCGGAGAGGGGGATTTTTGCACCGTCATAAACGAGGAAAACAGTTCGGAGAACCGAAGGAGAAAAGGAATAAAAGAGGGGAAAATAATCGTCAGAAAAAAGGGTGAAAATATGCGGAATATGGTTGACAATTATATTCCTAAATGTTAGCCTGTCTGTATAATATCGGTCTGTAAAACAGAAGCGGAAGAGCGTAGAGAAAAGGGAAAAAGAAAAATGAATATGGATTATGGAAAAAGGACTGGAAAAAGCGGGTTGGAGCGCTAGCACTCTGTGCAGGAATGATAATAACGGGAACGTCTGTCGCCGGAGCACAGGAGCATCCGCAGTTTACGGCGGATCAAACGGAGATACGATTGGCAAAGGAGGAGCTGCAAACGGTGCAGCTTTCTATCGAGGAATATTTGAAGGAGTGCTGGAAGAACAAACAAGAGGTGATTGATGTAAGCGCGTATAAACTGAATGAAGAAGAACTGAATAAGGTCATCTTCGGGATACATTATGAAAATCCGGAGTATTATTGGGTGTTGCGCAACACTGCTATTAATAAAGACGAGGAAACAGGCTTCGTAAAAACGTATTATCAATATTACGAGGGAACGACGGGAAAACCTCTTGACAGGAGCGAAGAACTGGAACGGGAATGGGAAGTTGTAAAGGAAAAAACGAAATATTGTAAAACGGATATAGAAAAAGCGCTGGTAGTACATGAGCACTTGTGCGATACAATCGTGTATTCTTCCAGACTGCAGGCGGCGGCTCATGACATTGAAGGCGCAATTTTTGAGAAAGAAGCTGTGTGCGAGGGATATGCGCTTGCGTATAAATATTATATGAATCGTTTGGAAATTCCGTGCAAGATCGTAAGCGGAACGTCAAATGGTCAGTCTCATGCGTGGAATCAGATTCAGCTTAACGGGAATTGGTACATGGTAGATCCGACATGGGATGATGTGGCGAACAGTCATGACGTAAAGCATCAGTATTTTTTGTGCAGTGAGAATAAGTTTCCGAATCATGTATGGAACAAGGAAAGCGAACTGTATGAAACTTGCAGCGATACGACGTATGACAATTTAGACTGGAAAAATGATCTTCAGGGAATGTACGCTTATCAGGGCGGACTGTACCGCTCTAAATCGTTGATCGTCGGCGGAAAAGAAGTGAGCGGTATATGGCGGATCGATGCGGAAAATATAGAGAAAGAAGCGGAATTAGTGCTTCCGATCACAGATCAGTGGCAGCTGAACTCTGTCAATGTAGTAAGAGGATATTCACAACTTTCTTATTATGACGGAATGCTTTACTACAATACGCCGCGGGCTGTATGGAGATGGAATTTCGATCCTGAATCAGAACCTGAGAAAGTATTTGAACTGGATCAGAGTATTCCGGGCGAAATATGGGATGCAGAGGCTGCAAACGGGAAGATTTATTACGAGACAGGCGTTTATGAAAAAGGAGAGAGACAGAAGGGGCAATATGTGTTTGACGAAGATTACCGGAAAGCAAAGCATCCGATCGCAGTAACCAAACCGGTTATGACAGTTGTAATGGGCGGTGAAAATGTGTTCCTGCAGTCGGCGGCTCCGGGGAACGTAACATATACGTCGAAGAATCCTGAGATCTGCGACGTTCAAGTTGTGTGGAAAGACGAGTCCTGTCAGCTGATTCCTAAAAAAGCCGGGGAGACGATCGTAACGGTTCATGCAGATCCGACGGATCATTATGCGGAAGGTGCGGTAGATGTAAAAGTGATCGTTAAAGAGCGGGATGATATTGAAGAAAAGATCACTCTTCAATATGAAGCCGGAGACGGAGGAAGTATAGCAGCAGTTGATGCGGCAACAGGGAAAATACTTGAAAACGGAGCAAAGATCAAACCGAATGCAGAAGTTCAGTTTACGGCGTCTCCAAATTCCGGTTATTCTGTGAAAAACTGGGTTGTAAACGGAGAAGTATATAAGGAAAACGGCATCGTTTATACAGGCATGGAATTAAAGCGCGCGATCACCGCTTCATCTGACAGCGTGAAAGTTGAATTTGTAAAAGATGAGCCGGCATTTGTGAAGGGCGATGTAAATTTAAGTGGGAAGGTCGAGATCGGCGATGTTCGTGAAGCCTTGAGAAGTATATGCAAAAAGACAGAACTGACAGCGCTTCAGAAGCAGGCGGCGGATGTAAATGAAAACGGAAACGTTGATATAGAAGATTTAAGGAAGATCTTAAGATTTGTCTGCGGAAAGATCGATCAACTGAATATGGAAGAAAGCGGGGCGTCAAAATGAAGATATTAATCATCGGCGGAGTGGCTGCCGGAACAAAAACTGCTGCGAAATTGAAACGGGAAGACAGAAATATTGATGTGACTGTGATTACGAAAGATAAAGATATCTCTTATGCGGGATGTGGTCTGCCGTACTATGTGGGCGGACTGATCGAGGGCAGGGACGAGCTGATCGTGAATACTCCGCAGAAATATTCCGCGCTGACCGGGGTTGAAGTAAGAACGGGGAAAGAAGCGGTTGCACTCGACGCAGAAAAAAAGCAAGTGACGGTGCAGGATGTACAGACAGGCGAGAAAGAAGTCTGTTCCTACGATAGATTAGTAGTTGCAGTAGGAGCATCTCCCGCGATCCTTCCGATAGAAGGAAAAGAACTGGCAGGCGTATTTAAGATGAGAACGCCTGACGATGCAGAAGGAATCCGTACATATGCAGAACAAAACAATGTGAAAAAAGCGGTTGTGATCGGAGCTGGTTTCATCGGACTTGAGGCTGCGGAGAATTTACAGGCAAAAGGAATCCAGGTGACCGTCATTGATTTTGCGGATCAGATCCTGCCGAATATTTTTGATCCTGAGATGGCGCTCTATGCGAAAAGACATCTGATCCGGCAGGGAATCCGCGTGCTTACAGGAACGAAAGCGGAGCAGATATATGAAAGAGGTACACAGGGCCGTGTGGCGGGAATTAAGACGTCTGCCGGAAATCTGCCGTGTGAAATGATCATCATGGCTGCGGGAATCCGTCCGAATACGGAGTTTTTAAATGACAGCGGTATAGAGATGTTCAAAGGAACGATTCTTACAGACAATCAGATGAAAACGAATCTGGATGATGTATATGCGGCAGGAGACTGTGTGATGGTGAAGAACCGTCTGACGGGAAAACGTCAGTGGTCACCGATGGGATCTTCGGCGAATCTGGAAGGACGTACATTGGCACAGGTACTTGCCGGAGCGCAGAAGTCGTATCCGGGAGTTCTCGGCACAGGCGTTGTGAAGCTTCCGGGTCTGAATGCCGGAAGAACAGGACTGACAGAAGCGCAGGCAAAAGAAGCGGGCTACGATGTAGTTACGGCGCTTGTTCCGACGGATGATAAAGCGCATTATTATCCGGACGCTTCGTTTTTCATTACGAAACTGATTGCAGACCGGAGTACAAGAAAACTGCTTGGCGTTCAGGTGTTTGGTCCGGGCTCTGTTGATAAGATGGTTGATATCGCAGTGATGGGATTGAATATGGGCGCGGTTCTGGATGATTTTGAAAATGCGGATTTCGCATATGCACCGCCGTTCTCAACAGCAATCCATCCGTTTGTGCAGGCTGTTTATGTATTGATGAACAAACTGGACGGTACGATCGTCAGCATGACTCCTGCGGAGTATGCCGCAGGAAAAGCAGAAGGCTATACGGTTGTCGATGTTGCGCCGGAGCCGTCGATCAGAGGAGCGGTATATGTAAACTTAGGAGCTGTAAACGGCGAAATCAAAGGACTTGGAAAAGAGGAGAAACTGCTTCTTGTCTGTGCAAAGGGCAAAAGAGGATATTTTCTTCAAAACCGGTTGCGTCATTACGGCTATACGAATACAGTCGTTCTTGAAGGAGCAACATTTTTCAATGATGTAAAAGTGAAAAATAATATAGAAGAAGCTGTCTCTAAAGAAGACGAGACGAGAGTAAAAGCGCTTGGATTTTTAAAGGATAAAAGGACGCCGGATAAATTTAACGGACGTGTGATCACAAGAAACGGAAAGATTACAGCCGAAGAAGCGCACACGATTGCCGAGGCGGCGCAGTTATACGGAAGCGGAGAAGTGACAATGACCTCTCGTCTGACGATGGAGATTCAGGGCGTTCCTTATGACAATATAGAACCGCTGCGGGAATATCTGATGCAGGCAGGACTTGAGATGGGAGGAACCGGCTCAAAAGTCCGTCCGGTTGTATCGTGCAAGGGAACGACTTGTCAGTACGGGCTGATCGATACGTTTGCATTGTCCGAAGAAATTCATGAAAGATTTTTCCATGGATACAGCGATGTGAAGCTGCCGCATAAATTTAAGATCGCGGTAGGAGGATGTCCGAATAATTGTGTAAAACCGGATCTGAATGATCTTGGAATTATCGGTCAGAAAGTTCCGTGGGTCGATCTTGAAAAGTGCCGTGGCTGCCGGATTTGCCAGGTAGAAAAAAATTGTCCGATCCATGCGGCAAAAATGGTGGACGGAAAGATTGTGATCGACGAAAATGTATGTAATCACTGTGGAAGGTGCATCAGTAAATGTCCGTTTGGTGTGACTGAAGAATTTGTTTCGGGGTATCGCGTATATATAGGCGGACGCTGGGGCAAGAAAGTAGCGCGGGGAAGATACCTTGAAAAAGTGTTTACAGATAAAGAAGAAGTGCTTGATATTGTGGAAAAAGCAATTCTTTTGTTCCGGGAACAGGGGATCACGGGAGAGCGATTTGCGGATACGGTTGAAAGACTCGGATTTGAAAATGTTCAGGAACAGCTTTTGGGAGATGGACTGTTAGCCCGCAAAGATGAAAACATAAGAGCGCAGAAACATTTGAAAGGCGGAGCAACTTGTTAAGAATTTTATAAAACGATAGAGTGCAGCATAGCGACTCATAAGACAGATTGAAGGTAAAGGGGAAAAAGAAAAATGAACAAAAACTATGAGGCATGGAAAAGAGGTTGGAAAAAACGAGCGGGCGCACTGGCGCTTTGCGGCGGAATATTGATTGCGGGGACGTCCGTCGTAGGAGCACAGGAAAACCCGTAGCAGGCGGCAGTGCAGTCAGAAGTACAGCTTGCAGAAGCAAACTCTAAAGAGAAGCTGCTTCCGTTAGATCAATATCTGAAAGACTGCTGGGCAAAGAAGCAGACGGCGATTGATTTAACCGCGTACAAAATAACGCATGAAGAATTGAACAAGGTGATTTTCGGTATCCACTATGAGGAACCGGAATATTATTGGACGATCCGAAACGATATAACCGATACAGATCCGCAAACAGGACTTTTGAAAACTTATTATCCTTATTATTCCGGCGAGACAGGAAGTCCTTTTGACCGTACGGAAGAATTGGAACGGGAATGGGAAATGGTTGAAGAGATGACGGAAAACTGTACGACTGATCTGGAAAAAGCGCTTGTAGTGCATGATCATCTGGTTAGAACAATTCAGTACAGTGCGTCATTGGGCGCTTTTGTGGCCCATGATATTGAAGGTGCCATTTTTGAGAAAAAATGTGTGTGTGAAGGATATGCATTGGCGTATAAGTATTACATGAATCGCCTGAATATTCCGTGTAAAGTAGTGAGTGGAGTTTCAAAAGGCCAGCCTCATGCGTGGAATCAGATTAAAATTAATGGAAAATGGTATTTTGTAGACGCGACATGGGATGACGGAAGCTGTGTGTTGGAGGAAAAAAGCCACCCTGTAAAACATGAATATTTCCTGAAAAGTGAGACGGAATTTTCAGATCACACATGGAACAGAGAAGGCTATGAAATTTGTAACGATACAACTTATGACAACGTAGAGTGGAAATGGGTTTCCAGAAAAATGGCCGCATATAAAGGCGGTTTATATGTTGCCGGATCATTCCCCAGAGACGGAGTGATAAAGAGCGGAATATGGAGGTATGATTCGGAAGACCCGACTCAGAAGGGAGAACTGGTCGTTGAGATCGAGGATGAGTGGCCGGTGTCACAGTATAATAAAGGCAAGGGTTGTATGGAAATTGCATATTATGACGGGATGCTTTACTACAACACTCCGAAAGCTGTATGGAAATGGAACTTTGATAAGAATACAGAGCCGGAAAAAGTTTTTGAGTTAGAAGAAAATGTTTCGGGCAGTATCTGGTATTTGCATGTAGCGGACGGCAAAGTTTATTACGAGACGTCTCTTTACGAAAAGAATGAGAAAGAAAAGCGGGAGTATGTAATTGATGTAAACTATCAGAAAGTGAAACACCCGATCGCTGTGACAAGTCCGGTAATGACAGTTGAACTGGGAGGAAATGCAAAAGAGGTATTCCTGCAGGGGGCAGCTCCGGGAATCGTGACTTTTAAAGCGAACAACCCTGACATTTGTGACGTGGAAGAGGCGTACGCAGACAGATCGTGTAAGCTGATCCCGAAAAAGGCGGGTGAAGCGACTGTAACTGTGCATGCGACAGCTACAGATCACTATTTGGAAGGCTCGGTAGATGTAAAAATTATTGTCAAAGGTGATTCAAGCACAGAACAGAAGATCACGCTTCAGTATGAATCCGGTTCAAACGGTTCTTTAAGAGCGGTTAATGCGGCAACAGGAGAAAATTTATCAAATGGAGCGCAGATTCTTCCGAATACAGAAGTTCAATTTATGGCATCTCCGAACGAAGGTTATTCTGTGAAAAACTGGACGATTAACGGAGAAGTGTACAAAGAAAACGGTCAGGTTTATACTGGTACTACTATGAAATATGCGATTACAGCTTCATCAGGCATTGTAAAAGTCGAGTTTGTAAAAGATGAAGTTGAAGTTGTCAAAGGGGATGTAAACTTGAACGGAAAGGTTGAAATCGGCGATGTCCGTGAAGCCTTGAGAAGTATTTGTAAAAAGACACAACTGACAGAAACGCAGAAACAGGCGGGAGATATAAACAAAAACGGAACTGTTGATATCGAAGACTTGAGAACAATCCTGAGAGTTGTTTGCGGAAAAGTAGAAAGCCTGTAAGTGATGTAAATAGTAAATCGATAAGAAAAGCGGATGGTGATTGAGCTGTCCGCTTTTTGTAATGGGGAAGAGACGGATATTTGAATTTAAAGTACAAAAAAATCACCGTCCCCGCGGCTCTCAAGTCCGCAAAAACAGTGATTAGAATGCGCGATCAGGGGTTCGAACCCTGGACACCCTGATTAAGAGTCAGGTGCTCTACCAACTGAGCTAATCGCGCATGCAATAGTATGTTGTTTTACAACGCAAGAAAGATTATAATTTAAAATTTATGAAAAATCAACCCTTTTTAACAAAAAAATTCGATTTTCTTTATTTTTTCTTTTATTTTCGTCTTTATTTTACCGATTTGTTTTTACTTTTCATCTTTTGTTAAAAAATAGTATTGTTTTTGTCTGTATTTGCGGTTGTCACCGGCTGTGTGTACATGAGAATAAAAAGTTGTTTGTCAGGAGTGTTTGCGGGAACAGAAGTCTGAATTTAAGATTTTGTACACTTCATCAAAAGAATTTTTGATAATAAGAAGTTTTCGGTTAAGTCTCGGATGACAGTAGCATATTTCACAGAGACGGTATTTTTGATGTTTTCGTTTCATATAAACTCCTTTTAACGGAACGGATTGAGCGGACAGCTTAAATAAGCGAGGCCGGAAAGCGTCTCATACATCTTTCTATATTATATGAAAAAAACAGGGAGAGGTTCGTTGGAAGCGTCTCACCCTGCTTTTTATAGCATATCCGTGCTGCCGCCGTTATTTTCTCATTGCGATCAGTTTATTGATCGGGTTTCCTTTTGAAGAAAATTTTTCTTCATATTCTGTCATAATATTTTCTTTGTTTAGCTCTTTGTTGTGATGCAGATCGTATGTAAAAGCCTGAAGCGTCCATCCGGCTTCCTTTACCTGTTCCAGAGAAAAGTCAAAAAGAGGGGTGTTGTCCGTTTTGAACTCCACAAGTCCTTGCGGTGGGAGGACTTTTTCATAACGGGATAAAAACTCTGTTGATGTAAGACGGCGTTTTGCATGACGTGATTTTGGCCATGGGTCGGAAAAATTCAGGTAAATGCGGTCGACTTCTGATTCGGCAAATACTTCCGGCAGTTCTCTTGCATCCATGCAGACAAAGCGGATATTCGGCAAATCTGAAAATTCTTCGGTGTCAAATTTTTCTACTGCCCGAAGCAGGACGCTGGAATATCGTTCGATTCCGATAAAGTTGATATTAGGATAGGTTTTTGCCATATTTAATAAGAAGCGTCCTTTTCCCATTCCGATCTCGATCCGTATCGGACGGTCGTTTCCGAAAACCGAAGTCCAGTTTCCGCGGAACTCTTTCGGATTCTTGATTACAGTAAAATGTGCCTGAAGAGTATCGTCGGCGCGGGGAATATTTCTAAGTCTCATATGTGTCTCCTTGTATTTTGGTCGTTATACTAGATTGTATCATAATATGCAGCATATGTCAGGTCAAAGATTTGCGGATGTTTGAGAATCGTTCCTGTTTAGGCAGAGGATAACATGGACGGATGTTAAGGGAATGTTAAAGGGAGCGCATTTTTGGAAGATGTGGCTTGCATTTTGGAGGAAAAGGTGTATCATAGGGATATATTATTGCTGACAGGAGGCTTTTTATGGACGCTATTTTGGATAAATTGACGGAAATTGAAAATGCAGCGTCTGCGATTGTTCGTCATGCAGAAGAGCAAAAAGACGTACTTGGACAGGAATTTGATGAAAAACGGAAAAAATTTGACGAGGACTTAGAAAATAAAACGAAAGCACGCCTTGAGAAAATCCGGGAACAGTTGGAAAAAGAACAGTCGAGAGTTCTTAACAGCAGCAGCGGCGCAAGTGAGGATACGATCTGCAGCCTCCGGAAAGAATATGAAGAGAAGCATACAGAATATGCGCATGAGATATTGAGACGGATCACAGAGGTGTAACTTATGGGAAATTTACTTAAGTACAGCGGGATTGTGACAAAGATCCGGGCAATGGAGGCGAAGCTTTTGACGCCGGAGCAGTTTGCGGATATAGCAAATTTACGAAGTGTTCCGGATATTGCGGACTATCTGCGGAAAAATACGGCGTATGCGGAAGTGCTTGACACTTTAACGGAAGATCAGATCCATCGAGGAAACATAGAGAAGGTGCTTGTGCAGTCGCTTTATCACGATTACACAAAGATTTACCGTTTCTGCGGGCAGAGTCAGAGAGAATTTATGAAGCTGATCATGAAAGGATACGAGATCGAGCTGATCAATTACTGTCTGCGTATCGTGATCAACCATTATAAGAAACCGTTTGATCTTAATTATAAAAGTGCGTTTTTTGACCGGTATTCGCAAATATCTATCGGAAAGCTGATCACAGCCAGAACGACAGATGAGCTTGTGGAAAATCTAAAAGAAACGGAGTATTACGCTCCGTTGAAAAAAATAAAAGATACCGATAATGTGACTCTTTATGATTACAATCTGGCGTTGGATCTTTATTATTATACATCTACATGGAAAGAGCAGAAGAAGATTTTGAAAAAGTCGGATCTTGAGCTGTTTATGAGAGATCGTGGGTCAAAGATCGATCTTTTGAATATTCAGTGGATCTACAGGGCGAAAAAGTATTACAATATGAAGCCCGCGGATATCTATCTGATGCTGATTCCGATACACTATAAATTGTCAACAGAATTAGTGAAAGATATGGTGGAGGCTCCGGGAGTCGAGGAGTTTGAAAATGTCGTAATAAGAACAACTTATGCCCGGCATTATAATTTCAAACAAAATTTGACAATGGAGCAGATGTATGCGGACTGTCTGCATCATCTGTACACGGCAGACCGGCGAAAGAATCCGTATTCGGTCTCCGCGATCAACACCTATCTCTTCTTAAAAGAAGAAGAATTGAAAAAGCTGACAACCGTTATGGAATGCGTCCGGTACGGACTGAATCCGGGAGAAACGGCAGCATACATTGGAGGTAGAACCCGATGATCGTAAAGATGAAATTTATTAATATATCAGGTCCGCGAAATGATATCGACCGTGTTACCGATCAGTATCTTTCGCGGTATGAGATTCAGCTTGAGTCTGCGCTGTCGGAACTTAAGACAGTAGATAACTTAAGACCTTTTGTGGAGCTGAACCCCTACAGGGAAGTGTTAAGTAAGGCAAATGAATTTGTCGGATATCTTCCGAATGCAGAAACAGTAGAGCCGGATACGAAACTCGGTCTTGACGATATGTTTGAGCTTGTACGCAAGGCGGATGAAGATTATCGTACACTTCAGGAAAAAAAGGAAAAGCTTAAGCAGAAAATTGAAGAATACAGGGCGAAACAGCAGATCGTAGCGCCGTTTCGACCGTTGGAATGCGATCTTCACCGTGTGCTTCATTATCGATATATCACTTATCGTTTCGGCCGTATCGCAGTGGAATTTTATCATAAGATGCAAAAATATCTTATGGATGATCTAAAAGCAATCTTCGTAGAAGGAGAGCGGGATGAAAGTTATGTTTATGGAGTATATTTCGTTTCGCAGGCGGAGACACAGAAAGTTGACGCGGTATTCCGGTCGCTGCATTTTGAAAGAATCGAGTTGAAGGATGAATTTGAAGGAACTCCCGATACGGCATACCGGGTACTCGAAAACGAGATTGCCCGTGTCAATTTAGAAATTGAAGATCTGGATAAACAGGCAGGAGAGATGCTGGCGGACCGCGCTCCGCAGTTAGTTGCGGCAAGGGACAGGCTGGAAGAACTGTCCAATAACTTCGATGTGAGAAAACTTGCGGCCAGAATGGAAGATAAACAGGAAGATTACTATATTCTGTGCGGATGGATGGCGGAAGATGATGTAGATAAATTCGTTGAGGAAGTAAAGGAAGACGATAAAGTATTCGTCGTTGTGGAAGACGATCATGACGCATATTTCGGAGAACCGCCGACAAAGCTGGAAAATCCGAAATTATTCAAACCATTTGAAATGTTCGTCAGTATGTATGGACTCCCGGCACATAACGAGATGGATCCGACGATGTTTGTCGGTCTGACGTACTCATTTATCTTTGGAGTGATGTTCGGAGATGTCGGGCAGGGACTGCTTTTGATGATCGGCGGAGGATTGGTCTATAAGTTTAAGAAAGCGCCGCTTGCGGGGATTATTGCGACGGCAGGTGTTTTTTCCACGATCTTCGGATTTCTGTTTGGAAGTATTTTCGGATTTGAAGACGTTCTTCCGGCGCTGTGGATACGGCCGATCGATCATATGACGACTTTGCCGTTTCTCGGAAAGCTGAATACGGTGTTTATTGTTGCGGTGGCGTTCGGTATGTTTCTGATCATGGTTGCGATGGTGCTTCACATTATCAATGCGGTACGAGGGAAAAATATGGAAAGCGCATGGTTTGATCCGAACGGTGCGGCAGGACTTGTATTTTATCTTGCGGTCGTAGTGACAGTCGTTCTCTTTATGACGGGAAATCCGCTTCCGGGCGGAATCGTTATGGCGATCATGTTCGGAATCCCGCTTTTGCTCATCTTTTTCAGAGAACCCCTTACGAGGATGCTTCAGAAGCGGGCGGATAAGATGGAGACAGGAAAGGCAATGTTTGTTGTGCAGGGATTTTTTGAACTCTTTGAAACATTGCTCAGTTACTTCTCTAATACGATTTCCTTTATCCGTATCGGAGCGTTTGCGGTGAGTCATGCCGCGATCATGGAAGTTGTGCTGCAGTTGGCGGGAGCAGAGAGCGGAAGTCCGAACTGGGCAGGCGTGATCTTCGGAAACCTGTTCGTTTGCGGATTCGAAGGTCTGATCGTCGGAATCCAGGTGCTGCGTCTGGAATATTACGAACTGTTCAGCCGTTTTTATAAAGGCAGCGGTCATGCATTTGATCCGTATGCAAAAAGAAAGACAAAGAAAAACAGCCGAAAATAGATTTCTTAAAATTCATCATATCATAGGAGGAACTTACAATGACAATGGGAACAAAAATCGTTTTTATCATCACGCTGATCGTGAGCATTATCGTACCGTTTGGGTATTATCTTCTTGGGGAAAAGAGCAGAAAACGTTATAAAAGAGCAATAGGAACGAATGCTTTCTTCTTTTTCGGAGCGTTTGCGATTGCATCGATCATGCTTCTTGGCGGACCGAATGTACAGGCTGCGGAAGCTGTGACTGCCGATGCGGGATTCGCAACAGGCATGGGATATCTTGCGGCTGCGATCGTTACGGGACTTTCCTGTATCGGCGGCGGAATTGCGGTTGCCAGCGCAGCCAGCGCAGCGTTAGGTGCGATCAGTGAAGATTCAAGCGTACTCGGAAAATCTCTTATTTTTGTAGGTCTTGCAGAAGGAGTGTGTCTTTATGGTTTGATCATTTCCTTCATGATTTTAGGAAACCTGTAATAAAGATACATGCGGACGGCGCGGCGGGAGCAGCGTAAACGGTAAGGCAGAAAGGAAAAGGATCTGAAGTTATGAAGATGTATCTGATCAGCGACAATGTTGACACATATACCGGGATGCGTCTGGCAGGAGTAGACGGCATTGTCGTTCATGAACAAGATGAACTAAAGCAGGCGTTGGAACGTGTTCTTGAAGACAAAAGTATAGGAATTGTACTTTTGACAGAGAAATTCGGCAGGGAGTTTCCGGCGATCATCGATACATTCCGATTGGAACGTAAGATGCCGCTTCTTGTGGAAATTCCGGACCGGCACGGAACGGGACGAAAAAAAGATTTTATCACATCTTATATAACGGAAGCGATCGGATTGAAATTATAAGGCGGAGATATTCATTCCGACGAATGAAGAATACAGCGGACAAAGCAGTGATAGAGCAGAAAATAAATCAGGCAAATGAAGCAGATAAATCGTAGAAAAGGGAGGGCTTTCGGTTGACTCTTGAAGAAAAACTCACATATATGCAGACTGTGTCTATGGAGCAGGCGCGCGCAGAAGGAAATGCGATCATAGATGCGCACAGAGAAGCGCTGGAAAAAATATTCAGCGACCATAAGTCAGAGATGATGCGGCAGGCGGAAACGCGCATAAAAGCAGAGACGACAAATGCAAAACGGACAGTAAGTCAGGCATTGGCAAAGTCTCAGCTGGAGATTAAACGAAGCCAGGGAAAAGTGCAGCAGGAGCTGAAAGACAAAGTGTTTGAAGAAGCGATGCAGCTTGTGAACGATTATATGAAAACAAAAGCATACGACGACTTTCTTGTTAAGTGTATCCGAAAGGCAGAGCGGTTTGCAGGCGATGACCCGGTCGTTATTTATATTAATCCGTCCGATGAAAAAAAACGTACGGAGCTGGAAAAAGAAACCGGGGCGAAGCTTACGGTGAGTGCGGAAGATTTTATCGGCGGGGTGCGCGCGGTAATCCGTTCGCGTAATATTTTGATGGACCATTCGTTTAAAACGCAGATCCAGGACGAATATGACAAATTTTTGTTTTTAGGAGGTGACGGAATTGCTTAACACAGGAACGATTTATGGAATTAACGGACCTGTCATCTACCTGAAAGGAAATACAGGATTTCGTATGTCGGAAATGGTTTATGTCGGAAAACAAAAATTAGTAGGCGAAGTGATCGCTCTTGATAAAGACAGGACGACGATCCAGGTGTATGAAGAAACGACAGGACTTAGACCGGGAGAGGAAGTTGTCGCAAGCGGAAATGCGGTTTCGGTAACGCTTGCGCCGGGAATCCTGAATAATATATTTGACGGAATCGAGCGTCCGCTTGAGAGAATTGCAGAGACAGGCGGCGCGTTTATTACAAGAGGAGTCAGCGTGGATTCGCTTGACAGAGAGAAAAAATGGAAGACTCACATCGTCGTTGAAAAAGGTCAGTACCTTCATGGCGGAGATATTATAGCGGAAGTGCCGGAGACACATGCGATCCTTCACAAATGTATGATTCCTCCGGATGTGGAAGGAACGGTAAAAGAGGTTGTAAAAGACGGAGAGTATACGATCGATGAAACTCTCGTTATATTAGAACTTCCGGATGGCGGTGAAAAGAAGCTGACTATGACACAGCGGTGGCCGATCCGTGTGCCCCGCCCGACACATCACCGATTTCCGGCGTCTGTTCCGCTTGTGACCGGACAGCGTATCATCGATACGATGTTTCCGATCGCAAAGGGAGGAACTGCTGCGATTCCGGGAGGATTCGGAACCGGAAAGACAATGACTCAGCATCAGATCGCCAAATGGGCGGATGCGGATATTATTATTTACATCGGATGCGGAGAGCGTGGAAATGAGATGACGCAGGTTCTGGAAGAGTTCGGTGAATTGACAGACCCGCGGACAGGCAATCCGCTTATGGACAGAACAACGCTGATCGCAAATACGTCAAACATGCCGGTGGCTGCCCGTGAGGCAAGTATTTATACAGGACTTACGCTGGCGGAATATTACCGGGATATGGGATACGATGTGGCGATCATGGCAGATTCTACGTCCAGATGGGCCGAGGCACTGAGGGAACTTTCGGGACGTTTGGAAGAGATGCCGGCAGAAGAAGGATTTCCGGCTTATCTGGCATCAAGATTGTCGGCGTTTTACGAGAGAGCCGGAATGATGCACAATCTGAACGGAACAGACGGATCGGTTACGATCATCGGAGCGGTATCGCCTCAGGGCGGTGATTTTTCCGAGCCGGTCACACAGAATACGAAACGTTTTGTGCGCTGTTTTTGGGGACTGGATAAAAGTCTTGCGTATTCGAGACATTTTCCGGCAATTCATTGGCTCACAAGTTACAGCGAATATCTGAACGATTTAAGCCATTGGTATCAGGATAATGTATCCCCGCAGTTTGTTGATTATAGAAATAGGTTAATGGCGCTTCTGAATCAGGAGAGCAGCCTGTTGGAGATCGTAAAATTGATCGGAAGCGACGTTCTGCCGGATGATCAGAAGCTTGTACTTGAGATTGCCCGCGTGATCCGTTTGGGATTTTTACAGCAGAACGCATTTCATAAAGACGATACATGTGTCTCAATGGAAAAACAGTTTTTGATGATGGACACAATTTTATATCTTTATAAACAGGCAAGGACGCTTGTGACGATGGGGCATCCTATGTCTGTGCTGAAGGCGGAAAATATTTTCGACCGTGTAATCTCGATCAAATATGATGTGCCGAACGACAGATTGGAAATGTTTGCTCAATATCATCGTGATATCGACGCGTTTTATCAGAATGTTTTGGAAAAGAATGCATAAGGAGAACCGAAGATCATGTCAATCGAATATTTAGGATTAAGCAGCATCAACGGCCCGCTGATCGCGCTGGAGGGCGTACAGGATGCATTTTTCGACGAGATCGTGGAATTCGTCGTAGACGGTACGCAGAGAAAGATCGGCCGTATCGTAGAAATATATGAAGATAAAGCCGTTATTCAGGTATTTGAAGGCTCTGAAAATATGTCCCTGAAAAATACGCATACAAAACTGACAGGCCATCCGATGGAGATCGCGCTTTCGCCGGATATACTTGGCAGAACGTTTAACGGGATCGGAAATCCGATCGACGGACTTGGACCGATTGCTTCTACGTTAAGAAGAGACGTGAATGGATCTCCTCTCAATCCTGTGAAGAGAGAGTATCCTCGAAATTATATCAGAACAGGAATTTCTGCGATCGACGGACTGACGACGCTGATCCGCGGACAGAAACTGCCGATCTTTTCGGGAAATGGTCTGCCCCATGACCAACTGGCGGCGCAGATTGTAAAACAGGCGTCTCTGGGAGAAAATTCAGATGAAAAGTTCGCGATCGTATTTGCGGCAATGGGTGTAAAGCATGATGTGGCGGATTTCTTCCGCAATACGTTCGAGGAGAGCGGGGTTGCGGATCACGTAGCCATGTTTTTGAATCTGGCGAACGATCCTGTTGTGGAACGTCTTATCACGCCGAAAGTGGCATTGACGGCGGCGGAATATCTGGCGTTTGAACAGAATATGCATATTCTTGTAATCTTGACTGATATGACATCCTTTGCAGAAGCGATGCGTGAAGTTTCTTCGTCAAAAGGTGAGATTCCGAGCCGAAAAGGTTATCCGGGATACTTGTACAGTGAACTTGCCACGATTTACGAAAGAGCGGGGATCGTACAGGGAGTGAACGGTTCTGTAACACAGCTTCCGATTCTTACGATGCCAAATGACGATATCACACATCCGATTCCCGATCTGACGGGATATATTACAGAAGGGCAGATTGTACTTGACCGTCCCCTTAACGGACAGTCGATCTATCCGCCGATCAACATTCTTCCGTCATTGTCCCGTCTTATGAAAGACGGTATCGGCGAGGGATATACGAGAGAAGATCATCAGGATCTGGCAAATCAGTTGTTCTCCGCATATGCAAAAGTCGGAGATGCCCGAAATCTGGCGTCTGTTATAGGTGAGGATGAATTGTCGCCTATTGATAAGAAGTATCTTGAGTTCGGAAAAGAATTTGAAGAAAAATATATCGGTCAGGGAATGAATGAAAACCGTACAATGGAGGAGACGCTTGATCTCGGATGGAAACTGCTCGGACGTTTGCCGAGAGAAGAGCTTGACCGCGTTGATACGAAGATTCTTGATAAATATTATAAACCGTCTGAAGAAGAATAAGTTAGGGTGCAGAGAAACTGATCCTTTCAGAGTAAAAATAAAAGCGGGGAAGGAGGAGGCATATGGATCCGCGTACATTTCCGACAAAAGGAAATCTTATGCTGGCGAAAAATTCGCTTGCGTTGGCGAAGCAAGGTTATGATCTGATGGATAAAAAAAGAAATATACTGATCAGAGAACTGATGGATCTGATCGATGAAGCACGGACGATCCAAGAAGAGATCGACACGACGTTCACTTATGCGTATGAATGTCTGCAAAGGGCGAACATCGAAAACGGAATCAGCAATGTTGAGATGCTTGCATATACAGTTCCGATCGAAAATTCGATCACGATCCAGACGCGCAGTATTATGGGAACGGAAATCCCTCATGTCAAATATATGCCTGATGCCGGAAAGCCAACGTATTCATTTAGTACGACCCGTGAATCGATCGATAAGGCGAGAGAAGCATTCCGCAAGGTAAAAGATCTGACGGTGAAATTGTCTATGGTAGAAAATGCGGCGTACCGCCTTGCGGGAAATATCAAAAAGACGCAGAAGAGGGCAAATGCATTGCAGAATATCACGATTCCGATGTATACATCACTTGTATATACGATCACGAATGCTTTGGAAGAAAAAGAGCGTGAAGAATTTACCCGTTTGAAAGTAATTAAACGAATGAAAACAAAGAAACAAGGCGGCTGAGAAACCTTACTGATCTTTTGGTATGCCCGTTTGAATATATTTTACGCATGCCGGAATGAAAGGTGCAGGAAAGAGGAAGGAATCACAATGAGCAATGAGGAACAAAAGTCAATAACACCGGGCATTTACTTGTGGCTGATTGCAGTGAATATTTATATCAGCATGTTTGCGTTTGGCGGAGGTTATGTTGTTGTTCCTCTTGTACGCCGAAGTTTTGTTGAAAAGAAAAAGATATTTACAGAAGATGAGCTGATGGAGATGTCCGCTGTGGCGCAGTCAAGTCCGGGGGCGATCGCGGTGAATCTGGCGGCGTTGTCGGGGTATAAGGCGGCGGGAACGGCAGGGGCGGTGATTAGCTGTGCGGCTTCTGTAATTCCGCCGCTTGTGATTCTCGGAATCATTTCAGGATTTTATGATTTATTTATTGCAAATAAAATTGTTGCCGCTGTTTTAAAAGGAATGCAATCCGGAGTTGCGGCTTTGATCGTCAGTGTTGTAGCAGATATGTGCACTGTGATATTGAAAGAAAAATCATTTTTTCTTTTTTCCCTTATTCCGATCGCCTTTATAGCAAATTTTATTTTTGATGTAAATGTGGCGCTGATTCTGGCAGTATGCTGCGGGCTTTGTATCCTTCGGGTTTACGTAAGAAGCGGAGGTCACAAATGGAAATTCTTTTAAAATTATTTTTGACATTTTTGAAGATCGGCCTTGTCAGTATCGGAGGCGGGTATGCGGTAATCCCTTCGATCCATGAAGAAGTTGTAGTAAAAGCGGGATGGATCGGAGAAAAAGTATTTGCGGATATTATTACGATATCTCAGATGACGCCCGGTCCTCTGGCAGTGAATACATCTACGTTTGTCGGCTTGCAGATCGCAGGTGCGGCAGGCGCGGTTGTGGCAACAGTCGGATGCGTTTTTTGCGGAGTTGCGATTTCATTGACTCTGTATCGTTTTTTTCAGAAGCATAAAGAGTCAGTCTATATTTTTGAGACGCTTAACGGATTGAAAGCAGCTTCTCTGGGATTGATCGTATCAGCCGCGGCAACGATCATATTGCTTTCTTTTTTCGGAACAGGAGATCCGGATTTAAAAACAATGAAAGAATCGCTTGATATCGGCGCGGTAGCTATTTTCGGAGGAGTGTTGTTTTTGTCGCGGAAGCGGAAGATCAACCCGATCATGCTGATGCTCGTAAGCGGAGCGGCAGGTATAATTTTATACATGTAACTGTAAAAGTAAAAAAGTAAAGAAGGCGGTCTTGAATAGAAAAGCGGCAAAGGGTCTGATAAGGAAAGATCAGAAACAGAGGAAAGAGGTTTATGAGAGAAAAGAAAAATAAGAATGATAATGTAAATGACGTAAATGGCAAAAGAGATAATAAGAAAGCGGCCGGAAAATTTAAAAATTGGACAACAGCTCTTAGCATGGAGCTAAGGGAACATAAAAGTTCGGCTATAGTGTATTTTACATTGAGGGCGCTTGTGATCATTATGCTCGTGCTCCAACTTTTGAATCGGAATTATGAAAATGTATTTTTGTGTATACTTACGCTTCTTTTGCTTGTGATTCCGAGTTTGGCACAGATTACATTTAAAGTGGAACTGCCGACAGCATTGGAGATTATCATTCTTGTATTTATTTTTTCGGCAGAGATACTCGGCGAGATCAGTGAATTTTATCTTGTATTTCCGTTCTGGGATACAGTGTTACATACATTGAACGGTTTTCTTGCGGCGGCGATCGGATTTTCGCTTGTTGATCTGCTGAACAGAAGTGACCGGACGGTTTTTTCACTGTCGCCGCTTTTTACGGCAATCGTAGCGTTTTGTTTTTCGATGACGATCGGAGTTGTGTGGGAGTTTTTTGAGTTTGGGATGGATATGATCATGGAACTCGATATGCAGAAAGATACGGTTATCCATACGATTCGATCTGTTATGCTTGATCCGGGCGGACATAATGTGCCGTATGCGATACAAAACATAACAGATGTTGCGGTGAACGGACAATCTCTTGGATTGGGAGGATATCTTGATATCGGACTGCTTGATACGATGCAGGATTTGATCGTTAATTTTATCGGCGCGGCTGTATTTTCCGTACTTGGATTTTTCTATGTGAAAAGCAGAGGAAAAGGAAAGGTGGCAGGAAGCTTTATACCGAGAAGAAAAGCGCATGACAGAGACTTTTTGAGAATTGCGAGAGAGTCTTCGGAAGTGGAGCAAGATATACAGGAGAAATCGCAGAAAGTGCCGAAAGGCAGTGCAAAAAACGGAGACAGATGACAGAAAGAAGAAAAGGTATATGAAACAGGCGTCATAAGCGGCGCTTGGGAGACGGCAGTCGGTACAATAGATGTGGTTTTATAAACATTATCACAGAAACAAGTCTATTTTTGACAATGTTTGTTAAAAAATAGACATAAAGATTGTGGAAAGCGACAAAATATATTGCAAAAACAGCGGGTGCATTGTATATAATTTTTGATAATTTACAGAAAAAGAATATTGTTAAAAAAGAGAGATGAAAATTGAATAAATTTTCATCTTTTTTTATGTTATGAGGTGGCAAAATGAAAGAAAAAAACGGATTTTTTGCCAAAACAGAAAATAAAGTGGAAATATTGACAAAAATATTCTTCGGGTGTAATGTTTTACTCGACTTTTAGGGAAGCCGGAAATACAGAAAAAACGGCTTGTACCGAAAACGGTCGGACCTAAGAGATGAAGATATAACAGGGGTTCGATGGGGAACGGTTCTCGATGGAAAAGAGCTCTTTTTTTATACCCAAAACGAACGGAAGCCTGTAATAAAAAAGCAAAGAAAAAGGAGGGAGCAATACGGGAAATCTGACAGAAACATTGATGGAGGAACTGAATTGTAAAACGGTTTTGAAACTTCCTGTTTTAGGAGGAATTTCGGAATCGGTTGTTGTCACTTGGATCATTATGGCAGTTTTGGTTCTTTTATCCATTATATTAGTAAGAAACCTTAAGGTTGAAAATCCCGGAAAGGTACAGCTTGCATTGGAGTCAATGATCGGTTGGGCGCAGGATTTCTTTGAAGGAATTATCGGAAAAGAAAATAAAGCTTATGTGCCGTATCTTATCACGGTACTTCTTTATCTGGCAGTGTCGAATACGATCGGATTGTTAGGTTTTAAACCGCCGACAAAAGACTTGAATGTGACTGCGGCGCTGGCGATCATGAGTATGTGCGTGATTGAATTTTCGGGAATTCATAAAAACGGAGTAGTCCACTGGATGAAACATTTTGCAAAGCCGGTTCCGGTTGTGGCGCCGATTACGATATTGGAAATTGTGATCCGCCCATTGTCGCTTTGTATGCGGCTTTTCGGAAATATGCTGGCGGGATTTGTAGTGCTGGAACTTTTGAAATATTTTGTGCCGCTTATTTGCCCGATCCCCGTAAGTTTCTATTTTGATATCTTTGACGGGCTTCTTCAGGCATATGTATTTGTATTTCTGACCGCGTTATTTATGACGGAGGAAATGGAATAGAATCAAAAGATAAACAGCCGGGCTGTTTCAAATGATGGAAACGATTAAGAATAAAAAACAATCAATAAAAAACAATCAAACAGATTAAAAAATTAAAGGAGAACAAAAAACATGGAAGCAATTATAGCAATCGGAGCAGCAGTAGCAGTATTGACAGGTATCGGAGCAGGCGTCGGTATCGGTATCGCAACAGGAAAAGCGGCAGAAGCGATCGCAAGACAGCCGGAAGCAGAGAGTAAGATCAGTAAGAATCTGATTCTCGGATGTGCGCTTGCGGAGGCAACGGCTATTTATGGATTTATTATCGGAATTTTGATCATCATTCTTCTCGGTTAATAAAGTCAGATGTTACATTGTGAAAATGACGGGAAAGGCATGGGAAAAAGATGATAGAAATAAATATGAATCTTGTCTATACAATAATAAATGTGATAATTCTCTATCTCTTGCTGAGACATTTTCTGATCAAGCCTGTGACAGACATTATGGAGAAACGTAAACAACTGATTGCAGACGGACTGCAGAGCGCGCAGGATGCGCAGGATGGCGCTCTTAAAATGAAACAAGAATATGAAGCGGCGTTAAACGGAGCAAAACAGGAGTCTGTTCAGATCGTAGAAAATGCAAGAAAAAGCGCAAAGGCAGAGTATGACCGTATTCTGGAAGAAGCGGGGAACAAAGCGGACAGCATGATCGCGTCGGCAAAAGAGACAATCCGCATTGAACGGGAAAAAACGATCCATGAACTGAAGGGCGAGATCACCGGTCTTGCGATCGCTTCGGCGGCGAAGATTGCAGGCGGGAAGTCGGACGAAGAAAGAGAGAGTCAGTTGTTCGATCAGTTTCTAAGAGAAACAGGAGAGGGACACGGAAATGAAAACAAATAGAAAAGTAATTTGTTCTTCTTCGGCAGTGAGATACGCAGAAACGCTTTTTGAACTGAATATTCCGAAAGAGACGATAGAAAAAACTCGTGAAATATTTTCGGAAGTACCGCAGATCACAGATGTTCTGGACAATCCGACGATTCGTCAAGAGAAGAAGGAACAGGTCATAGATAAAGTGTTTCCGCGGGAAATGAGAAACTTTCTGAAGATTGTCTGCCGTTATCGTAAGGTTCGTCTGCTTGGAGAAATTTTTGACGCATACGATATGCGGGCAGATGAGGAGGAACAGATCATAAGAGCGGTTCTTTTTTACACGGCGCTTCCAAGTGAAGAACAAAAAAAAGGCATGGAATCGTTTTTGTGCAGAAAATACGGAGCAAAACGCGCGTATATTGAGATGAAAAAAGATGATTCTCTGATAGGCGGATTTATTCTGCGGGTAGGAAACGATGAGTATGACAGGAGCACGAAAGGCCGTCTGGACAGATTAGAACAAAGATTAACACGGAGGTGAGCGAGGTGAGTTCGATCAACTCAAATGAAATCATTTCGATCTTAAAAGAAGAGATTGAGAATTTTGATATGATGAGCAAAGACAGTGAAGTGGGAACTGTCATTACAGTAGGCGACGGGATCGCTTCGATTTATGGAATAGATCATGCGATGTACGGTGAGATCGTTACGTTTGAAAACGGATTGAAGGGAATGGTTCAGGATATCCGAAGAAACGAGATCGGCTGTATTCTTTTCGGAAGCGATACAAGAATCAGTGAAGGAACGAAAGTAACCCGTACGGGAAAGAGAGCCGGAGTTCCGGTTGGAGACGCTTATATAGGAAGAGTCGTAAATGCGCTTGGCGAGCCGATAGACGGAAAAGGAAGTATAGAAGCCGACGGTTATCGTCCGATTGAGCAGGAAGCGCCCGGAATCGTTGACAGAAAATCTGTCAGTGTTCCGATGGAGACGGGAATCCTTTCTATTGACTCTATGTTTCCGATCGGAAGAGGGCAAAGAGAGCTGATCATCGGAGACAGACAGACAGGGAAAACGTCGATCGCTCTTGATACGATTTTGAATCAAAAAGACAAAGATGTGATCTGTGTCTATGTTGCAATCGGACAGAAAGCGTCTACGGTAGCAAAAGTTGTTAATACATTAAAGACAAACGGCGCTCTTGATTATACGATCGTCGTGTCATCAACGGCAAGCGACTGCGCGCCGCTTCAGTATATTGCTCCATATGCGGGAACCGCAATGGCAGAATACTTTATGTATAAAGGAAAAGACGTATTGATCGTGTATGACGACCTGTCAAAACATGCGGTTGCATACAGGGCGCTTTCCCTTTTGCTCGGACGTTCTCCGGGACGAGAGGCTTACCCGGGAGATGTATTTTATCTTCACTCAAGACTGCTGGAACGCTCAAGCAGATTAAGTGATGAAAACGGCGGCGGTTCGATCACTGCGCTGCCGATCATCGAGACACAGGCAGGAGACGTATCTGCATATATTCCTACGAACGTGATCTCGATCACAGACGGACAGATCTTTTTGGAGAGCGGATTGTTTGCGGCGGGCATGCGTCCGGCGGTAAATGTCGGTCTTTCCGTATCGCGTGTAGGCGGGGCGGCACAGACGAAGGCGATGAAAAAAGCGTCGGGAAGTATCCGTATCGATCTCGCGCAGTATAGAGAGATGGAAGTGTTTACACAGTTTAGCTCGGACCTGGATCCTGCGACGAAGGAACAGCTGGAATATGGAAGCGGACTGATGGAACTTTTGAAACAGCCGTTATATCATCCGATGTCACTGCATGAAAAAGTAATTACTCTTTGTGCCGCGACACACAAAATATTCCTCGGCATCGATAAAAAAGAAATACGTCAGTTCCGTCTTGATCTCATGACGTGGTTTGATACGAAATACCCAAATATCGGCGAAGAGATCGAAGAGAAAAAAGTGTTGTCTGATGAATTGATCGATCAGATTGTGTTGATCGCAGAGGAATTTAAAAAGAGCAGGTGATAATATGGCAAATATCAGAGAGATACAAAGCCGTATCAACAGTGTAAAAGATACGATGAAGATTACGAACGCGATGTATATGATCTCTTCGTCGAAAATGACCCATGCGAAGAAAAAACTTGCGGATACAGAGCCTTACTTTTATGGCCTGCAAGGCGAAATATCGAGAATACTCAGACATTTGCCGGACTTGCATCATGGATATTTTTCGGCGCGCGAGAATGTTCCGGAAGGAGAGCGCAAGATCGGTTCGATCGTTATTACGGCGGATAAAGGACTGGCAGGGGCGTATAATCATAATATCGTGAAATTAGAAGAAGAGATACTGGCCCGTCCGGGGATTCATAAATTGTTTATCGTAGGAGAACTCGGTCGTCATTACTTTGCAAAGCGGGACGTGCAGATCGATACCAATTTTCAATATACGGTACAAAATCCGACGATGCACAGGGCGAGGGATATTGCCGCGGTTCTGCTCGACCAGTTCAGGGAGAGGGAATTGGACGAGATCTATATTGTTTATACGAGGATGGAAAATTCTGTTCAGGCAGAAGCAGAAGTAATGAAGCTTCTTCCGCTTGAAAGAAGCTCGTTTAACGAAATGAAAATGCCGTTGAACGTGCACAGAGAAGCAATCGCGCTGTATCCGTCTGCAGAAGCGGTAATGGATAGTATCATTCCGAATTATGTGACCGGAATCGTCTACGGAGCGCTTGTGGAAGCATATGCAAGCGAACATAACGCCCGCATGATGGCGATGAAATCTGCGACAGACAGTGCGAAAAGTCTGATCCATGACTTGTCGATCATATATAACAGAGCAAGGCAGGCGGCGATCACACAGGAAATTACAGAAGTGTGCAGCGGGGCAAGGGCACAGCGAAAATAGAAATGCAGCAGAAAAAAGCCGGGGCTGATACCTCGGGAAGATCAGTATGTCAAACAGGCGGCAGAATGCCGCTATAGTTCTAAGAAAGTGAGAAAGATCATGAATAAAGGAAAAATCATACAGGTTATGGGTCCTGTTGTAGACGTTGTGTTTCAAGACGGGAACCTTCCTTTTATCAAAGACGCTTTGGAAGTTGAAAATAACGGAAAGAAATGTGTTATGGAAGTGGCGCAGCATCTCGGAAACAATGAAGTTCGCTGTCTGATGCTGGCTGCAAGCGAAGGGCTTCACAAAGACATGGAAGTAACTGCAACAGGAGCGGGGATTAAAGTTCCGGTCGGAGAGAAGACGCTGGGAAGATTGTTTAACGTACTTGGAGAGACGGTAGATGACGGCGAACAGATCACAGATGCAGATCAGTGGGTGATTCACAGAGATCCTCCGACATTTGAAGACCAAAGCCCGGTTGTTGAGATCCTGGAAACGGGAATCAAAGTAATCGATCTTCTTGCTCCTTATGCAAAAGGGGGAAAGATCGGACTGTTTGGCGGCGCCGGAGTAGGAAAAACGGTGCTTATTCAGGAGCTGATCCGAAACATAGCGACAGAGCATGGCGGATACTCCATATTCACAGGAGTAGGAGAGCGTTCCCGTGAAGGAAATGACTTGTGGACAGAGATGAAAGAATCGGGAGTTCTTGAAAAGACGGCGTTAGTGTTCGGTCAGATGAACGAGCCGCCGGGAGCGCGTATGCGCGTGGCGGAAACAGGGCTTACTATGGCAGAATATTTCCGCGATGAAGAACACAGAAATGTTTTGTTGTTTATTGATAATATTTTCCGTTTTACACAGGCGGGATCGGAAGTGTCTGCGCTTCTTGGAAGAATGCCGTCGGCGGTCGGATATCAGCCGACGCTTGCTACGGAAATGGGAGAACTTCAGGAGAGGATCGCGTCAACGAAAAACGGTTCGGTTACTTCCGTACAGGCGGTATACGTTCCTGCCGACGACTTGACAGACCCGGCTCCGGCAACGACGTTTGCTCATTTGGATGCGACGACGGTTCTCTCGAGAAAAGTGGTAGAGCAAGGTATCTATCCGGCAGTTGATCCTCTGGAGTCAAGTTCCCGTATTTTGGAAGCGGAGATCGTTGGGGAAGAGCATTACGAAGTGGCGAACAAAGTGATCGCGATTCTTCAGAAATATAAAGAACTGCAGGATATTATCGCAATCCTCGGTATGGAAGAGTTGTCGGATGAAGATAAAGCAACCGTTATGCGTGCGAGAAAAATCCAGAAGTTTTTGTCGCAGCCGTTCTTTGTGGCTGAGACGTTTACCGGAGTTCCGGGAAAATATGTGCCGCTGAAAGAGACGATCCGAGGATTTAAGATGATCATCGACGGAGAGATGGACGAGTATCCTGAGTCGGCATTTTTCAATGTAGGTTCAATCGACGATGTGATCGAGAAAGCAAAGGCGGCGGAGTAGGCAGAGGTGTATTATGGATACATTTGGATTGAGAATCATAGCAAGTGATAAAGTATTTTTCAATGGAAGATGTAAGAAACTGACGATTCCGGCGCCGGACGGAGAAAAAGGCGTACTGGCGCACCATGAAAATATGGTGATCGCCGTTGTTGTCGGTATTGCGCGCATGGAATCAACAGAAGGTGAAGTGACGGAAATCGCAGTCGGAACAGGTTTTGCGGAGATCGTGAATAACCGTGTGACACTGCTCGTCGATACGGCGGAACGCCCGGAAGATATTGACGTGCGTCATGCCAGAGAACAAAGGGAACATGCACAAGAGCGGATGCGGCAGAAACAAAGCATTCAGGAATATTACCACACGCAGGCATCTCTTGCTCGGGCGATGAACCGCCTGAAACTTGCACAGGGAGCGAAAGACCTGATCCACTATTAAGTGTGACAGATGCTTACGGTTGTCGAAAGGATACATCGATAGCATGTTTGTGAAAAGAAACAGATAAAAAGAGTCAGATCACGAGTGACTGGCTCTTTTTTTATCTTGCATTTTATATGGCTGTATACTAAAATAATAATGCTTATGCAAGTAAATTATTTGCATTAAAATGCACAGAAAAATGTCAGACAGAACAGTTTAAATAAATATATGGATTTACAGATCAAAGAAAATGAAACGGGCGGGGAATTATGAGTGAAGGTTACAAAATCCGGTCTCTTAGCGAGATCGTAAACGAAATATTAAGTACGGTTCGCAGCTATTATGATGCGGAGTATGCTTATTATATTGAAAAAGACAGAGGAGACATCGAGACGATCTACGAGTGGTGCGATGAGAATATCGAGTGGCAGCGTGATCGGATGAAACTTCTCCCGGAAGAGCGTCAGCCGAAATGGATGAAAACAGAGATTACCGATACGACGGCTCGGGATTATAGCGTGTTTCTTCCGATCAGTGAAGATGTGACTGCTGTTCTTGCGGTTGTCGGAGTCAGACGGGGAGGCTGCACCATCGACTTGATGCGCGCTATCGTTCAGTATATTCCGCAGGCAATCGCACTGCAGAAGATGCAGAAGCAGCAGGAATATCTGAGTTATCATGACGATCTTACCGGTCTTTTGAACAGAAACAGTCTTGTTCACTATTTTGATACTGTGGATGAGAAGAAATTAAAATCGATCGGCGCGCTTTCCGTCGATATCAACGGACTGAAAAATTTTAATAAAGAGTTCGGGAGAGATTACGGAGACGAAGTCGTAATTCGTGTCGGAGAAGTTCTGGAGGAGTATTTTCACAGTGGGGAAGCATATCGGCTGACGGGAGATGAGTATCTCGTGCTTGTAGAAAATACGTCTTATCAGGATTTTACAAAACAGGTTCATGCGGTGCATACAAAGCTTGACAATATCAGTCTCGGACTTGTTTCTATCGGCTATGCGTGGGAGAAGATCGATATCGAGGTAGACAAGCTTGTCAACAACGCGGAAGTGATGATGCGCGAGGAAAAAAGAAAATATTACAAAAATTTGCAAAAAGGACATCACGAACCGATCATAAAAGAAGATCTTTTACAAGATATTGAAAACGGGAATTTTATCGTATGTCTTGTTCCGAAGATCGATACGCTCACAGGCGAGGTCGGCGGAGCGGAAGCGGTTGTGCGCTATCATCACAAAGATCTCGGAATAGTAGATCCGGGAAGATATCTTAATATGCTGGAAGAAACAAAACTTTCCCATTACCTTGATCTTTATGTGTTTGAGGAAGTGTGCAAAACGCTTCATAAATGGGAAGTAAGAGATATTCCGATGATCCCGGTTTCGGTGAATTTTGCAGGGGCAACTCTTCGGCAGGAAGGACTTGCGGATAAAATGCTGCATCTCATAGAAAAACATCATGTCAGATGCGAGTATCTCGAAGTTGAAGTTTCGGAATCAAGCAGCGATATGAATCAGGAGATGCTGGCAGAGACGAGCAGTAAGATACGAAAAGGAAATGTAAGAGTGATCTTGGATCATTTCGGTGCAAAAGATTCAAGTTTTTCGATCTTGTCTCTTATGGAGTTCGACGGATTGAAACTGGATAAGAGCGTGATTTCAAATATTGTCGGAAACGGAAGGAGCCGGATCGTGGCGCAGGCTGTTATCGACATATGCAGACAGTTGGGAGCGTCTGTTCAGGCAGCGGGCGTGGAAACTCAGGATCAGTTTAATGTACTCAGGGAGATCGGCTGTGATTATGCACAGGGAACATTGTTTAATAAACCGATCACGATTGAAACGTTTGAAGTGAGATATTTAAGAGACAGATAAGGAAAAGTATGGTAAAGGGATGGGCGGCGGACATTACGCCGCTTTACGATAAAGAAATATATATAAAATATTTTGAACGGCTTCCCCGTTTTCGGAAAGAAAAGGCAATGGCGCAGGCAGATCCTTTAAAGAGAGTGCAGAGCGTGGCGGCATGGAGTCTGTGGGAGAAGTTGAGGAAGAAATACAGACTTCCGAAGGAAACAGTGTTTAACCTGTCACATTCAGGGGAGTTTGTCATGTGTGCCGTCTGTATGGGAGGGGATTTGGCAGAGGGAAAACGCATACAGGTCGGGTGTGATATTCAGCAGATCGGCAGGGCGCGGGAGCATTTGGCAAAACGGTATTTTTGCGGTTCGGAATATGAGGCAGTGATGTCGGGAAAGACACCGGAGGAGAGGGCGGATATATTTTACAGATACTGGGTGCTCAAAGAAAGTTTTTTGAAAGCGACAAGATTCGGTATGAAGCTTTCGCTTGACTCGTTTGAGATACGATTGGGAAATCCGCCGGTTTTGATACGGAAACCGGATCTGTTTCGGCAAGATTATTATTACCGGGAATATGAGCATCCGAATAAACTATATAAAATGGCGATCTGTTCTACAGAGAAAGAGATTGCCGCCGATATAGATATGGAGTTGAAATTATGAAAAAATTGACCGGAGAATTCCGGCTGAGACGAATGTTGGTCATCGGCATAGCGATCGGTCTTGTGGCGGGAGTTCTGTGTACAGGAGTTGCCGCGAAGTCGGTTTTGTCAAAAAATAAAGCGGAATTTGCCGCAGAAAAAGAAAAATTAAAAAAGAAAACAAATGAGCTGAAAGAAGAGATCATGAAGCATGAGGCGGCGAATAACAGCGCAGAGGCTTTAGGAAGCGACAAAGAAGGGTGGGCATTGGTTCTTGTCAACGACTCTCATCCTCTGGATGTTTCTTATGTGCCGGAATCTATGGTGGAGTTGGAAAGCGAACGGTTTGTCGATGCGCGTATCGAAGAACCTCTTCGGCAGATGCTTGACGATGGGGCAAAAGCGGGACTTAGTATGTATGTTGCTTCCGCTTACCGTTCTTCTGAGAAGCAGAAGGAAGTGTTTAATGCAACCATGCAGGACTGGATGGCAAACGGACGTACGCCTTTGGAAGCTTATGATGAGACGAAAAAGTCAGTGGCAGTTCCGGGAACGAGCGAACATGCGACCGGACTTGCAGTGGATATTATAGCGTCCGAGTATGAAGGTCTGGATGACCGGCAGGGAGAGACGGACGAACAAAAATGGCTGATGGAACATTGTTGGGAATATGGATTTATTTTAAGATATCCTCCGGAAAAGGTGGATATCACGGGAATCATTTATGAACCGTGGCATTATCGGTATGTAGGGAAAACGGCGGCGGAAGAGATCATGAAAAAGAATCTGACACTGGAAGAATATCTTCTTCAATAAAAAGCCTGACAGTACCGTGCAGAAGAATCGCATAAGTATAAGTATAAGCAACAGTCCGGTCCGCGCTGGTTCTAAAAACCGCATTGCGGAAAATCTCTTGACGCAGACTGGGAAAAAGAGATAGGATAAAGTATATGGGGAATACCGTAAAGGGTTGGTAAAGAGTATAAATATACATAAGGAGGAAAAAATGCAGGATTTAACATTTGGGGAACAAGTCAAGATCATTCTCGGAAGGAAAGGAATGACGATCAAGCAGCTTGCGGAATTGATCGAGGAAAAAACAGGGAAGAAAATGTCGAGACAGAACCTGACACAGCGTCTTGGCAGAGATAATTTTCAGGAACAGGATATGCGTATGATCGCGGAAATGCTTGAGTGTCCGTTTCATTTGAGTATCATGTCGGCAGAAGGGGCAGGGGAAGTAAGAAGCATTGCGGCGTTGGAGCGTGCGGCGGCAGCGAGAGTTGAAGCTGTAGAAGCCTCCGGTCATAAAGAGCTGACAGCAAAAGAGCAGGCAGAAGCGGAGTATGCAGAGCCGGAAGAAAAACTGATCGAAGAGACTGTGCCGGAGATGTTTGAGCATACAGAAGAGTTTGCACAAAACAAGGCAGAAGCAGAGTATATTGAACCGGAAGAACCTGTGGAAGCAGAGTATATTCAGACGGAAGAACCTGTGGAAGCAGAGTATATTCAGACGGAAGAACCTGTAGAGGCAGAGTATATCCAGCCGGAAGAACCTGTGGAAGCAGAGTATATCCAGCCGGAAGAATCTGTGGAGGCAGAATATATCCAGCCGGAAAAAGAAGCGGATATGAGTATGCCGGATACGGAAGGGTTAGAGACACCGGGAGAAGAGGTATCGAACGATCGCGATATGACGATCGGCGAATTATACGAAATTCATGAAGAGTTGAATGAACTTGAAAAGAACGTGCAGGCGGGCGAGTCGATAGAAGAGATTAAAAAGGAACTCGAAAAGCCGAAAAAAGAACGCAGGCTCGGAAGTTTTTTCAGAAGAAGAGATTCACAGTCAAAAGCGGAAAAAGAAGTTTCACCAAAAGAAAATGAAGTGCAGACGGATGCGGTCGGAGAAAGCGGTATCGGAGAAAATGTAAATCAAAACGATACGGATCATGCCGACAAAGCAGGAGCTGTAGTTCAAGATGAGTCTGTTTCGTCGGATGCAAAATGGACAGAAGATGCGGCAGAAGATGAAACGGCATTTGCAGAAAGCGGGAGCACGGAAGATTTTGAGCCGGTCATTACACATGATGATGCGGATGAGGATACTCAGGCAGGCGATGTGAATCCGTACACCGGAAAAGAATACCAGTCGAACAGCGTGCGGATGCATCCGACAAGGATTGGATACGTTCAGGTGTATGACCGTACGATCCATAAATGGACAGATATGACAGAGTGGGCATTTCTCGGACTTCAGGAACGTAAGAAAGCTTTACTCGGCAAGGCGTATGAACCGCCGATTTATCTCGATTGACGTTTCGTTTCAATTCGGCGGATAATTGAACAATAAGGAAAGTGATACAGCCCCGCAGAGTTTTCTGTGGGGTTGATTTGCAACGGCGATATGTCAAAGTTCGGGCTTGCCTGAGACTTGGCGGCCATTTACAACTTCGGAATGTGGATTTTGGCGCTTCCGCCTGTTTGCGGGAGGAAAGGAGACGATAACGTATGGAATGGAGCAGGCTGCTTTCGACAAAACGTGAGAGAGCAGGCGGGAATTTTGCAAAGGCGGGCGATCTAAGAAGTGAATTTGAAAAAGACTATCACCGCATAATCGGAAGTGCATCTTTTCGCCGGCTGCAGGATAAGACGCAGGTTTTCCCTCTTGATAAAAGCGATTTCGTAAGGACGAGGCTGACTCATTCTCTGGAAGTATCTTCGCTTGGGAAATCACTGGGGCAGACGATAGGAGAAAATATACTGGAGCATCGGAAAAACTCAGGATTTACGCCTCAGATGAAAGAGGATATTTCTCATATACTTGAGTGTGCGGGCTTGATCCATGACATCGGAAATCCTCCGTTCGGACATTTTGGAGAAATTGCGATCCGGGAATGGTTTGAAAGAAATCTTCCGAAACTTACGTTTTGCCAAAAGAATGTTTCCGAGATGTTTACCGCGCAGATGAAACAGGATTTTTTTCACTTTGAAGGAAATGCTCAGGCGCTTCGTCTTGTGACAAGACTGCACTATCTTGTCGATGAGCATGGTATGAATCTGACATATGCGCTCCTGAATACGATCATTAAATACCCCGGATCATCTTTGCAGATAGATGAGAACAGTGGAAATATAAAAGACCGGAAGATGGGATATTATTTTGCGGACGAGGAAATATTTCATAAAGTGACAAAAGAGACAGGGGCGGGAAGAAACCGGCATCCGCTGACATATATGTTGGAAGCGGCGGATGATCTTGCCTATAAGACGGCGGATATTGAAGATTCTTTTGTGAAAGGATTTATCCGATATGCGGATCTGGAGCGGGAACTAAAAGAGTTGGAAGAGAAGAAACGAAACGGTACGTTTCGACCCGCATACAGACTTCGGCAGCTTTACGAGAGGGGAATACAAAAGCGGGTGCATGATCCGGAATCTTACGCCGTGAAAAATTGGATTGTAAATGCACAGGGATTTTTGCTTAACTGTGCGACAGAAGGATTTATGGCGAATTACGATGCGATCATGTCGGGAAAGTTCGGTCAGGATCTGTTTTACGGAACAAACGGGGAAGAACTGATGGAACTGCTTGGAGACATGGCGGACAGATATGTTTTTTCATCAATGGCAATCTACAAGATGGAAGTATCTGAGTCGGCTGTTATAGATTATTTGATGGAGCGTCTTGTACAGGCGGCTTTGTATTTCGATACAAAAGAAAAGCAGGGAACGATTGACAGGAGAGTAATATCGTTTATATCGGATAATTATAAGAATGCATACCGAATCCAATCAGAAGGCAAAAGCGAAGCGGAGAAATTGTATCTCCGCCTGCTGCTTGTGACGGATTATGTGTGCGGTATGACAGATAGTTATGCAAAACGTCTCTATCAGGAAATGAACGGGATCATCTAGGCCGGAGTCCGACACAGCGAAACCAATGACCGAAATCAGCGTTTGCGTTTCGCTCGTCGTCAGTCAGCATATCAGAATCGGCGTAAGATCTGCAGAAGCGTGGGAAACCGAAAAGGTCTGCCGCGCGGGCTTCTCTTAAGTCATATATGCCGGGAACTCCGAGCCAGAGCCGTCCGTTTTGCTCGGTAAGGAGAAGATGCCCGTAACTGTGGTAACCGTGCAGAAGAAAACTGTTGTTTGAAAGAAACCAAAATTTCCGAGGAAGAACTGTCAGATCGGAAAGCGATAGTTTTCGCGGAAGAGAAAGACCGGTTTTTGAGATCTCATTTTGCCGCACTTCTCCCCGGATGGAGGAATTTGATTCGCTTTTCGCGCGAGGTTCTGGTTCATCCGGTGATTCGTCTTTCGTGGGAGGTTTTGTCTCATCCGGTGATTCGTCTTTCGTGGGAGGTTTTGTCTCATCCGGTGATTCGTCTTTCGCGGGAGGTTTTGTCTCATCCGGTGATTCGTCTTTCGCGCGAGGCTCCGCCTCATCCGGTGATTCGCTTTTTGTGAGAGGATTCGCCTTCTCCTGAGAGTTGTTCTGCGGGCTGTCCGGTCTGGTGGATAGGGAGGCGGGATATGAGTCGCTTTGAATCGTGGAGTCGGTATCCAGAAAATGAATTTGATCTGAATCTATGTTTTCAGGACAGTTCGGCGTAAGCCAAAGGGAGGATGACTCGGAACATTTCAGGAAAAACCCGTCGATCGATTCGAGACGGCGGCATTCGGGGAAGGAAGATTGCGGAGCGCAGAAACGTATGCTGTGTGTCATGGAGTCAATGGGAAAATGAGCGATCTGTTTTGCGCAGATTTGATTTTCCTTGAAAAAGAACGCATACATTTCCGCCTCGAAAACATTTTCAAGGCTGATGCTTCGGATGTGTGCCTGAAAAATACAGGATTGATAGCGGCGGTAGATTTTCAGAAATCCCGCATTGCGCTTTCGTACATTGTTTTCATATTCATATAGATAAAAAGTACCCGTGTCCATCTTTTACCTCGATTCTTGTCTTTTCAATCTAATCTATTCATGAAAGAAAAGAAAAAGAACGTATGGGAGGAAAGAAAGCGGAGGAACATACAGGAGGGATATAATGGAAGAAAATGAGAAGTTGAAGTTAGATGAAAAGTATATGCGGGCAGCCATTAAACAGGCGCAAAAAGCATATGCGATTAATGAAACACCGATCGGATGCGTTATTGTTTATGAAGGAAAGATCATAGGCAGAGGTTATAACAGAAGGAATACAGATAAAGACCCGTTGGCACATGCGGAGATTAAGGCAATCAAAAAGGCAAGCAAAAAAATGGGAGACTGGAGGCTGGAGCAATGTACAATGTATGTGACGTTAGAGCCATGTCAAATGTGCGCAGGAGCAATCATTCAGTCGAGGCTGACCCGCGTTGTTGTCGGATGCATGAATCCAAAAGCAGGATGTGCGGGATCGGTTTTGAATCTTTTGGATATAAAACAATTTAATCACCAGGCAGAATTGACAACCGGAGTGCTTGAGGAAGAGTGCAGTGCGCTTATGACCGGATTTTTCAGGGAACTGAGGGAAAAGAATCGCCGGAAGCGCTAAAGGCACATTCCGGGATTGTAAGCGGTCGCCAAGGTCTCCGGCAAGTCCGGACTTTAGCTCGCTGCCATTACAAAAAGAAAGCCCGTGCAGACGTTACAGCAGTATAGCTGTTTCGGCACGGACTTTTCATTGAGATCATATAAACTTTATAAATACTTTTTCGTGCATTGTGCTTCGAGCTAGGCTAACAGACGTTACTTAGGCAGTTAACTCAGTTCAGGCGCCCTTACGGCACCCGGAAGGTTCTGCTTAGTGCTGCTCCGTTCCCGACCTGACACGATTCACAGATTCCCGTCGCGTAAGACCCAAACATCAACGCCACTTACCTAAGGCAGCTCTGCCGGCTGTCGCCCTCTGCACAATATCACCCCTGCTATAGCGGATTGCAGGTACAAGGTACCGCTAACACCCCGGCTGCACGAGTCTTAATTTTACATGGTTTTAAGAGAAATGTCAATGAATAGAGCGCAAAATCACAGTAAAATGTAACAGTTCTTTGCGGCGGATTATTTTTAGTGTTATTATAGAGTATAAATTTTGTTGGAAAAAGAGATAGGAGAAATTATGAAGGTACTATTAGCGGCAGTAAATGCAAAATATATTCATTCAAATCTTGCCGTCCACAGCTTAAAAGCATATGCGCGAACTTATACGGAAGAAATCGAAGTTGCGGAATATACGATCAATCAGACGTTTGATGCGATCTTGCAGGATATATATAGGAGAAAACCGGACCTATTGGGAATTTCCTGCTATTTGTGGAATATTGAATATGTAGGACAGCTTTTGAGAGAACTGCCGAAGATTCTTCCGGATACAAAAATCTGGCTTGGAGGTCCTGAGGTATCTTACGATGCGAAGGCTGTGCTGGAACAGTATCCGAAAGTAGAAGGCGTGATGTGCGGAGAAGGGGAAGAGACGTTTGCGGAACTGCTCCGTGTTTATCATGAAGAAAAAGGGGCGCTTTGTTCCGGAGTAAAAAGAGATGAACTCTTTTCTGATATTCCGGGAATTGCTTATAGAAATAAGGACAAAGCTGTAATCCAAAATGATTTTCGTCCTGTTATTGATTTGAGCACGATTCCGTTTGTCTATGATCATATTGAAGATTTTGAGAACAGGATCATCTATTATGAATCGAGCAGAGGATGTCCTTTTTCATGCAGTTACTGCCTTTCCTCTATCGACAAATGTTTACGTTTCCGGGAGATAGAGCTCGTAAAAAAAGAACTTCAGTTTTTTATCGACAAGAAAGTACCTCAGGTGAAATTTGTGGATCGGACGTTTAATTGCCGGCATGATCATGCGATGGCGATCTGGACTTATATTCATGAGCATGATAACGGAATCACAAATTTTCATTTTGAAGTTTCCGCGGATTTATTGAATGAAAAAGAGATCGCGTTGATCAATCGTATGCGTCCGGGTCTGATCCAGCTTGAGATCGGTGTTCAATCGGCAAATGAGATTACGATCCGGGAAATCAACAGAACGATGAAAATCGATGTTTTGTCAACGATTGTTGACAAAATTAAAAAAGGAAACAATGTGCATCAGCATCTCGATCTTATCGCAGGATTGCCGTATGAAGGATATGAAAGCTTCGGAAAATCATTTGACCGTGTATATAAAATGAATCCGGAGCAGCTTCAGCTTGGTTTTCTGAAAGTTTTAAAAGGATCTGTTATGCATGACAGGGCGCAGGAATACGGGATTGTGTATCAGGATCGTGCGCCGTATGAAGTCCTTTCTACAAAATGGCTTACTTATGCGGAGGTCATCCGGTTAAAGCAGATAGAAGAGATGGTTGAAGTGTATTATAACAGCGGGCAGTTTTGCTGTACGATGGCGGCATTAGAGCAAGAATTTGCATCTCCGTTTTGTATGTATGAATGTCTGGCGGCATATTATGATGAAAAAAATGCATTTGCCGTAAGTCATTCACGGATCGGAAGGTATGAGATCTTATATGATTTTATCGTGAAAACGTGTAAAGAAAGATCGGAACAATATATGGAAATGTTGACATTGGATATGTATTTGAGGGATAATGTGAAAAAACGTCCGGAATTTCTTAGAGAAAGCGGAGTTTCATCGGATGAAGCGGCGGCATTTTATAAAAAAGAAGAGAAAGAGCGGACCTATTTGAAAGCATATGAAGGATACGACAGACGTCAGATGAGAAAAATGACTCATTTGGAACGAATTGACGGGAAAACAGTGTTGTTTGATTATAAAAACCGAGATCCGCTCACAGGAAACGCGGCGATTTATTATCTGTCAGAGTAAAGGACAGGCAGACATACTGAAAGCGGCGGAGCTGTCAATTTTTAAAATAACAATGGAAGGAAAAGCAAAGAAATATGAAGATCGGAAAGATCTCACCGACTATATGGAACCGGTCGGTGAAAAAGAAAGTTCATATGGATCAGACGGACGGAAGTTTTTCGTGGGCAGACGTATGTGTTTGCGGCGGCCATGCCGGGATAGGGTATTATGCGGTTTTGGGCGCGGCGGGAGAACTGGCAGCCCGCAAAATACAGGCAGAAGGGATATCGGTAAGAATTCTTTTTCCGGAAGAGACAGAGGAAGAGTTTCTTGCGGATGTTTGTGGGGAAATCCAAAAAGGCTGCGAGTGCATTAAAGCAAAGCTGACGTCTTTGTCGGCAGAGGGAACGGCGGCGGTGCAAACTCCGATCGTGTACGCATGTGCAGGCGGAACGAAAGTACAAGATCCGGGGATGCATGCATTAGAAGAGACTGCAGATAAAAAAACGGGAAACAGACAGAAGTTTGTTAAAAATCGAGAATTGCTCTTATGCGGATATGCAGGTCTGGAAGGTTCTCTTCGCATTTTAGAAGCGGCGGAGGAAGAATTATCGCAAAGATTTATTAACACATTTTTGATGCAGGCAAAAAAGCTTCGTGATCAGCTCATAACGCCGGAGCAGATTTTAGAGGCGGCAAAAGGAAGAGATATTTCGGTTTGGCAGATCGGAAGCGGAGGCATCTTGGCGGCCTTATGGGAAATGGCAGAGGAAGAAAAGATCGGTTTTGAAATTGCAATGGGATCGATCTCGCTGAAGCAGGAGACTGTAGAAATCTGCGAATATTATCGTCTGAATCCGTATCAGCTGACTTCTGCCGGAAGTTATCTGATCTTGACCGATGAAGCGGATCAGGTGATTGAAGTGCTGGAAAAGGCGGGGGCGCGAGCCGTCAGGCTTGGGGTTGCCAAAGCGCAGAATGCGCGGGTGATCACAAGCAAAGAAGAGATAAGATATCTGGACAGACCTGCGCCGGATGAACTGGCGAGATGGCAGAAGGATTATAAAAAGTGTGAAAAATAATAAAAATACATACAGATGAAAAGTTTTATCCATGATAAAATATTATTTTACAACAAGTAAAACGGAAATGATATATAAAGGTATAGGAGGCAGAAAATGAACGAGAAAAAAGAAGCGTTGAGAATGGAGATTTTGAAGTATATCGAAAAGCACAGCCGGGTAGAGCTTGGAGAACTGGCAGTGTTAGTCGGTGTGGAAGAAACAGATGTGGCAAATGAGATCGCAGATATGGAGAAAGAGAAGATCATCTGCGGATATCATACGCTGATCGACTGGGATAAAGCCGGCGTAGAGATGGTGACGGCGCTGATCGAAGTGCGTGTGACGCCGCAAAGAGACAGCGGATTCGATCGGATCGCGGAACGGTTATATAACTATCCGGAAGTATATGCGGTTTATCTTATTTCCGGAAGTTATGACCTGCTTGTAACTTTGGAAGGCAAGACGCTGAAAGAAGTATCGAGATTCGTATCTGAACGTCTGTCTACGATTGACGGCGTTTTGAGCACGGCAACTTATTTTATATTGAAAAAATATAAAGACCACGGAACGATCATGGGCGTGAAAAAAGGGTCGGAAAGGATACCGGTGACACTGTAATGAGAAATCCATTATCAAGAAAAATCGTTGAGATACAACCGTCCGGCATCCGTAAATTTTTTGATGTGGCGAACGAGATGGAAGACGCAATTTCCCTCGGAGTAGGAGAACCGGACTTTGATACGCCATGGCGCATAAGAGAAGAAGGAATGTTTTCCCTTGAAAAAGGAAGGACGTTTTATACTTCTAATGCCGGATTAAAAGAACTGAGAAAAGAGATCTGTAATTATCTTGAGAGAAAGATCCATGTAAAATACGATGCAGTACATGAAACACTTGTCACTGTAGGCGGAAGCGAGGCAATAGATGTCGGACTTCGCTGTATGCTCGACCCCGGAGATGAAGTGCTCATTCCGCAGCCGAGTTATGTGTCTTATCTGCCGTGTACGGTTATGGCAGACGGAGTTCCGGTGATCATTCCTCTTCAGGAAAAAAATGAATTTAAACTGACGGCAGAAGAACTTGAAAAATATACGACGCCTAAGACAAAGGTTCTCGTTCTTCCGTTTCCGAACAATCCGACAGGAGCGATCATGACGCGGGAAGATTTAGAACCGATCGCAAAATTTGTCGAAGAGCATGATCTGTATGTCATGTCTGACGAGATTTATTCGGAACTTACATATAAAGAAGAACATGTATCGATTGCGAGCCTTCCGGGAATGAGAGAGAGGACGCTTGTTATTAACGGATTTTCAAAAGGGTTTGCAATGACAGGCTGGAGACTCGGATATTGCTGCGGACCGGAAGTTATCATATCTCAGATGACGAAGCTTCATCAGTTTGCAATCATGTGTGCGCCTACAAACAGCCAGTATGCGGCTGTGCAAGGACTTAGAAACTGTGGGGATGAAGTAGAAGAAATGAGGAAATCCTATAATCAGAGACGGCGCTTCCTCATGCATGAGTTTAAAAAGATGGGACTGGAATGCTTTGAACCGTTCGGAGCGTTTTATGTTTTCCCGAGTATTAAACAATTTGGAATGACTTCAGAAGAATTTGCAACCAGGCTGTTAAATGAAGAGAAAGTCGCAGTTGTTCCGGGAACGGCGTTCGGCGAATGCGGCGAAGGATTTTTGAGAATATCCTACGCATATTCGTTGGAAGATCTAAAAGAAGCAATCGGCCGGCTGGAAAGATTTATCGGGCGATTGAGAAATGAGAGAAAATAATTATGCTGAATATTGTACTTTATGAGCCGGAGATTCCGGCCAATACCGGAAATATCGGAAGAACATGTGTGGCAACAGGGACGCGTCTTCATCTGATCGAGCCTCTTGGATTCAAATTATCCGAAAAGGCATTGAAACGCGCGGGGATGGATTACTGGAATGATCTGGATGTCACGACTTATATTGATTATGCGGATTTCCTTGAGAAAAATCCGGGTGCCAAAATCTATATGGCAACTACAAAAGCGAAAAAAGTATATACCGAAGCGGCGTATGAACCGGATTGTTACATTATGTTCGGAAAAGAGAGCGCAGGTATACCGGAGGAGATTCTTGTAGATCATGAAGATACTTGCGTGCGCATTCCGATGATGGGACAGATCAGATCTTTGAATCTTGGAAATTCTGTGGCGGTTGTTCTCTATGAAGCTCTGCGTCAAAACGGATTTGCGAAAATGGAGTTGGAAGGAGAGCTTCATGAATTAGAATGGCATGGGAATACCTGAACGAAATAAGTTGTGAAAATATGTGCAAAATGACGAAATAATGTAAAAAAATTCGGGAAAAGTGTAGTTCACTATTGAAGACTTTCGGTATATAATAGTGTCAATGTGCTAAGAAACTGCTAAGAAACGTTTGCGGTTACATCGGTTCGGATAAGGTGCGGGAGGGCGTTTTACATTCGTTTAACGTTGAATCTGTACACTGTGTTACGTCTGTTCAGATAGGGCACAGGAGGAGGGAATCGTTTCCCGAAAAGGGAACGTCCCGTATGAAGCGGGAAAGTATGGTAAAACTAAAAAGATAGAAAAGAAAGCGGAAGGTGGTGTTGCGGAAATGGTAGAAGAAACGATCAAATCTATCCGGGAAACAGAAAATAAGGCAGATCAGATCGTAAAAGAAGCGGAACAGGAAAGCAAGAGAATCCTCAAGACCGCGAAAGAAGAAGCAAAACAGGCTGCCGACAAGCTGATTGACGAAGCAAAGTCAGACGCTTTGAAAACAGCAAATCAGGCAAAGAAAGACGGAGAAGTTATGCTGGCACAGGCGGCGGAAGAAACGCGCAGAGAAGCAGAACAGATGAAAAAGGCGGCTCTTGAACGAAAGAAAGAGGCGGCTGCTCTTGTGTTGGAAAGATTGACATAACAGAAATAAGACTGTAAAGGAGGGATAGACAGATGGCGGTACTTAAGATGCAGAGAATCAGCATCTGCGCCTTAAAGAAAGACCGAAAAGCAATCCTCGAAAAATTACAGAGCCTCGGTGTTGTGGAGATCAATCATGTAATCGAAGAAGATGAAGATTTTAAGAAGATGGACACTGCAGGGCAAAAGGCAGGTTTCGAGAAAGCGTCGACTCTGGCAGAACAGGCGATCGATATTCTTGATAAATATGTTCCTGAGAAGAAGTCGATGTTTGCATCTTTAGAAGGAAAGGCATTGATTGAGCGGGAAGAAGAAGAGCGGATTCGCAATGAGCGAAGAGATCTTCTGAAAACGGCAAAACAGATCGGAAGGCTGGATAAAGAGCGCTCTGAACAGATGGCGGAGATTACGAAACTGAACAACAGTATCGAGAGTCTCAATCCGTGGATCAGCCTGGACGTTCCGCTGACACCGGCAGAGACAGACCGGACGGCAGTATTTTTCGGAACGATGCCGGGAGGTACTGACGCGGAGACGGTATATGGGATTTTGGCAGAGAAAGCGCCGGATATAACCGGAGCAGATGTAAACATTGTTTCATCAGAACCGGGCATGGTATATCTAGCAGTCGTCTGCATGAAAGAAGATGTGCAGGCAGCGGAAGATGCGCTTAGAAGCGCCGGGTTTGCAAGACCTTCCCAGATGTGGGGAGACGTTCCGAAGTTTCAAAAAGAAGAGCTGGAAAGTGAGATCGCAGACTGCAGAGCGCGGATTGAACAGATCGAGAATGAGGTGAAAGACCTTTCGGATCAGAGAGAAAAATTAAAAATATTAGCGGATTACTACAGAGTACGCGCGGACAAATACGCAGTGCTCGGTCAGATCCCGCAGTCGGAGAGAACGTTTGTCATAAGCGGATACATTCCTCAGTGTGAGGCGGCGCATCTTTCCGGTTATCTGACAGAAAAATATGACTGTATGGTAGATGTTGAGGAACTGCAGGAAAACGAAGAAGCTCCGGTTATTTTAAAGAACAATCCGTTTTCGGCAAGTGTGGAGGGCGTTGTAGAGTCTTACGGACTTCCTCACAAAGGGGAGCTTGATCCAACGACGATCATGTCGTTTTTCTATGTATTCTTTTTCGGAATGATGCTTTCGGATGCGGCGTATGGAGCGATTGTGGCAATCGTCTGCGCTGTGCTTGTGAAGAAATTCCCGAGAATGTCTCAGGGAATGAAAAAATCGATGAAATTATTCTTCTATTGTGGATTATCCACTCTTGTGTGGGGAATTTTATTCGGAGGATATTTCGGAAATATCGTAGATGTTGTTTCGGAGAAGTTTTTCGGAACGACGATCACCGTTCCGGCGCTTTGGTTTGTGCCGTTGAACGACCCGATGAAACTGCTTGTGTTCTCACTGTTATTCGGTGTCATCCACCTGTTTGTGGGACTGGGGATCAAAGGATATCTCTGTCTGAAAGACGGAAAAGTGATGGACTTCTTCTGTGACGTTGTTCTTTGGTTTATGCTTTTGATCGGTCTTATATTGATGCTTTTGCCGAGCGATATTTTTGCATCTATCGCACAGATGAATATTGTATTTCCGGCATGGCTCAATACAGGAGCGAAGGCATTGGCGATAGCAGGAGCGGTGGGAATCGTGCTTATGTCGGGAAGAGAGAAGAAAAACCCGGCGCTTCGTCTGGCGCTTGGCGCATATGATCTTTACAATGTGAGCGGCTGGCTCAGCGACGTGTTGTCTTACTCTCGTCTGCTGGCGCTCGGACTTGCAACCGGAGTAATCGCATCGGTTATTAACCAGATGGGAAGCATGCTTCCGAATAATGTGATCGGCGTGATCGCATTTGTCGTAATTTTTATCGCAGGTCATACGCTCAATCTGGCGATCAATCTTTTGGGTGCGTATGTACACACAAACCGTTTGCAGTTTGTGGAGTTTTTCGGGAAATTTTACGAAGGCGGCGGAGAGCCGTTTAATCCTTTTAAAGAAAATACAAAATATGCAGATGTTAAGGAGGAAACTTTATCATGAATATTGCGGAAAATTTAGGAATTGTTTATGCACTGCTCGGAGCGGCAGTTGCGGTATTGTTTGCCGGAGCAGGATCGGCGATCGGAGTAGGTATTGCAGGACAGGCAGCGGCAGGCGTTGTGACAGAAGATCCGAGTAAGTTTGCAAAAGTGCTTATTATCCAGCTCCTTCCGGGTACACAGGGTCTGTATGGACTGCTTGTAGGATTTATCACACTTTCAAAGATCGGTATTCTCGGAGGCGGAGCATTGGATGTTTCCGTATCTTCAGGTCTTTTGATATTGGCAGCGTGTCTTCCGATCGGTATCGTAGGACTTCTTTCAGGAATTGCACAGGGAAAAACGGCGGCATCGTCTATCGGAATCGTCGCAAAGAAACCGGAGCAGTTCGGTAAAGCTATGTTGTTCCCGGCTATGGTTGAGACATACGCTATTCTGGCGCTGCTGATCTCATTCCTTGCCGTAAACGGAATTCAGATTTAAGGAAAAGACGTCTGGTTTGGAATTGATGAAAAGGAGACAGCGATAAATGAGCGGATTAGATAAAATGAAATCCCGGATTTTCGAGGAGGCAGAGCAGTCTGCGGCAGAACTTCTCGATCAGGCAAAAAAAGATGCGGAAAAGATCGTGAAAGATGCGGTTGAAAAAGCCGGGGCGGATGCAGAACATATCCGTGTAAAAGCTGCGGCTGACGCGAAAGAATATGCAAAACGGGCGGAATCGTCGGCTGATATGAACAGAAAACAGGCTCTTTTGGCGGCAAAACAGGATGTGATCCGCAGTGTGCTTGAGGATGCGTACAGTCAGGTGATGAACATGGATGACGCGGCATATTTTGAAATGCTTGGAAAAATGCTTGATAAATATATGCTTGCCCAGGATGGAGCAATTTGCTTCTCTAAAAGAGATCTCGACAGGATGCCGAAGTCATTTGCAGAGAAAATCGATGCATCGGCAAAGGCAAAAGGCGGAAAACTTGTGATTTCCGAAGAGGCGAGAAAGATTGACGGAGGATTTATCCTTGTATATGGCGGCATCGAAGAAAATTGTACGATAAAAGCAGTTTTTGATGCGAAAAGAGAAGAACTGGCAGATGTAGTGAAGAGACAGCTCTTTTCGTAAACAGTGATCTGCAATGAGCATAACAATCCGCATTTTTAATGCGGCGGATTGTTACAGCATAAGGAGGTTTAGAATTGGGGAATACAAAATATACTTACGCAGTCGCACGTATACGTGCGCTGGAAGTCGCCCTGTTCTCTGATGCAGTCATCGAGCAGCTTTTGTCCTGTAAAACGGCGGCGGAAGCGCTGCAGTTTGTTGTCGAGAAAGGCTGGGGTGATATGGCGGATCAGGATGATCCTGATGTCGTCCTGCGGCGTGAAGAAGAGAAAACATGGGAAGTGATCAAAGAGGTCGCTCCTGATGCGAGCGTATTTAATGTTCTCTCTTATCCGAAGTTGTATCATAATCTGAAAGCTGCGATCAAAGAGGTTTGTACGGAAGCGCGTAATCCGAATATTTTTTATGATGACTGCCCGATACCGGGAGAAGAGATGCTTCGGATCGTGGAGAACAGAGAGTTTTCGCGTTTGCCGTCTCATATGGGAAATGTTGCGCAGGAAGCTCTTGAAACGCTTCTTCATACAAGAGACGGTCAGTTGTGCGATATTATGATTGATAAGGCGGCGCTTGAAGCTATTCGCAAAGCGGGAAAAGAATCCGGTGAACCGATCATTGAAAATTATGCAGATACAATGGTTGCTATTGCGGATATCAAGATTGCCGTGCGTTCCCGGAAAACGGGAAAAAGCGCTGATTTCATGCGAAGCGCTATGGCGGAGTGTGATGGGGTGAATGTTGAACAGCTCATCCGCGCGGCTCTTGCCGGAGAAGATGAGATCGCACAGTATCTGGAGGGAACAGCGTATGCAAAAGGCGCACAGGCGCTTCGAGAGTCAGCCTCCGCGTTTGAACGGTGGTGCGACAACCGTATGATCGAGATGTTGAAGCCGCAGAAGTACGAGGCGTTTTCGGTAGGACCTCTGCTTGGATATTTGATCGCAAGAGAGACGGAGATCAAGACCGTACGGATTATACTGACAGGAAAACAGAACGGTTTTTCGGACGAGGCGATCAGGGAAAGGATAAGGGAGATGTATGTATAAGATAGCAGTCATCGGCGATTACGACAGCATTTACGGATTCGCCACATTAGGTCTTAGCATCTGCCCTGTAAAGACCCGGGAAGATGCCAGAAAAAAATTAAAACAGCTTGCAGACGGTCAGTACGGGATTATATATATTACCGAAGCCGTGGCTGCACAGATCGAAGAAGAGATAGAGCAGTACCGTGAAAATACGCTTCCGGCAATTATTCAGATACCGGGCGTGTCAGGCAATACGGGAGCGGGAGTAAACGGTGTAAAGAAGACCGTGGAACAGGCGGTCGGTTCGGATATTCTGTTTGGAGGAGTAAGCTAATGAGCACAGGAGTGATTAAGAAAGTCGCAGGACCACTTGTTATTGCAGAGGGAATGCGCGATGCAAATATGTTTGACGTAGTCCGCGTGTCGAATCAGCGTCTGATCGGAGAGATTATCGAGATGCACGGAGATGAAGCTTCGATTCAGGTATATGAAGAGACTTCGGGACTTGGACCGGGAGAGCCGGTAGAGTCAATGGAAGTGCCGATGTCCGTAGAACTCGGACCGGGACTGATTACAAGTATATATGACGGAATACAAAGACCGTTGGACGATATTATGAAAGTATCGGGAAACAGCTTAAAGCGCGGCGTGGAAGTTCCGTCTTTGAAACGAAACCTGAAATGGGAATTTGTTCCGACTGCAAAAGTCGGAGATGAAGTCGAGACGGGAGACGTGATCGGAACAGTGCAGGAGACGGTTCTCGTGCAGCAGAAGATCATGGTTCCTTATGGAGTAAAGGGAACAATTAAAGAAATCAAGGCAGGAGAGTTTACAGTAGAAGAAGTTGTGGCTGTCGTTGAGACGGAAAACGGAGACAGAGAACTGACATTGATGCAGAAATGGCCGGTTCGCCGTGGACGTCCGTATAAAAAGAAACTTCCGCCAAAGATGCCGCTTGTAACAGGACAGCGAGTGATCGATACGTTTTTCCCGATTGCAAAAGGCGGTGTGGCAGCAGTGCCGGGACCGTTCGGAAGCGGTAAGACAGTGATCCAGCATCAGCTTGCAAAATGGGCGGAAGCAGATATCGTTGTGTATATCGGATGCGGAGAGCGTGGAAATGAGATGACAGACGTTTTGAACGAGTTTCCGGAATTGAAAGACCCGAAGACAGGTCAGGCGCTGATGCAAAGAACAGTTCTGATCGCCAATACGTCTGATATGCCGGTTGCTGCCCGTGAAGCGTCGATTTATACGGGAATTACGATCGCGGAGTATTTCCGTGACATGGGTTATTCTGTAGCGCTGATGGCAGATTCTACATCTCGTTGGGCAGAGGCGCTTCGAGAGATGTCGGGACGTCTTGAAGAGATGCCGGGCGAGGAAGGATATCCGGCTTATCTGGGAAGCCGTCTGGCACAGTTTTATGAGCGTGCAGGACATGTGATCTCTCTCGGAAAAGACGGAAGGGAAGGAGCGCTTTCCGTAATCGGCGCAGTATCGCCTCCGGGTGGCGATACGTCCGAGCCGGTATCGCAGGCAACGCTTCGTATCGTAAAAGTATTCTGGGGTCTTGACTCAGCTCTTGCGTATAAGAGACACTTCCCGGCGATCAACTGGCTGAACAGTTATTCTCTGTATCTTGACGATATGGAAAAATGGTTTAACGGAAATGTGGCGGAAGACTGGATGGAAGGACGTCAGAAAATGATGACACTTCTCCAGGAAGAGGCAGAGCTGGAAGAAATTGTAAAAATGGTCGGAATGGATGCACTTTCTCCGACAGACCGCCTGAAAATGGAAGCAGCCAGATCGATTCGAGAGGACTTCCTTCATCAGAACTCATTCCATGAAGTAGATACGTATACCTCTCTGAAGAAACAGCACATGATGATGAGATTAGTAAATGCATTTTATGAAAGATCTGTTGCCGCGCTTGGCGAAGGAGCGTCTCTCCGGAAACTGATCTCTATGCCGGTTCGTGAGCAGATCGGACGTTTTAAATATGTGAAAGAAGATGCATTAGATGCGGAATTTGTGAAAGTAGACGAGGAATTAAGCGCTCAGATTGCAAATGCATTTGTAAAGGAGGACCGCTAAATGCCGAAAGAGTATAGAACCATACAGGAAGTAGCCGGACCGCTGATGCTTGTGCGCGGCGTAGAAGGCGTGACTTATGATGAGCTCGGAGAAATCGAGCTTGCAAGCGGAGAAACAAGAAGATGTAAAGTGTTGGAAGTCAACGGAAGCGACGTGCTCGTCCAGTTGTTCGAGAGCGCGACGGGAATCAACCTTTCCAACAGTAAAGTCCGTTTTCTTGGAAGAAGCATGGAGCTTGGCGTGTCGGAAGATATGCTTGGAAGAGTATTTGACGGTCTCGGAAGACCGATTGACGATGGCCCGGAAATTTTGCCGGATGCCCGTATGGATATTAACGGACTGCCGATGAATCCGGCGGCCAGATGCTATCCGGAAGAGTTTATCCAGACAGGAGTTTCCGCTATTGACGGACTGAATACACTTGTCCGCGGTCAGAAACTGCCGATCTTCTCGGCGTCAGGGCTGCCTCACGCGCAGCTTGCGGCTCAGATCGCAAGACAGGCTAAGGTGCTTGGAACAGATGAAAACTTTGCCGTAGTGTTTGCCGCTATGGGTATTACGTTTGAAGAGTCGAACTTCTTCGTGGAAAGTTTCCGCGAGACAGGAGCGCTTGACAGAACAGTTTTGTTTATTAACCTTGCAAATGATCCGGCGATCGAACGTATCGCAACTCCGAAGATGGCGCTTACAGCAGCAGAGTATCTTGCCTTTGAAAAAGAGATGCATGTACTCGTTATTCTGACAGACATTACAAATTATGCGGATGCTCTCCGTGAAGTGTCGGCTGCTCGTAAGGAAGTTCCGGGACGCCGCGGATATCCGGGATATATGTATACAGATTTGGCTTCTATTTATGAAAGAGCAGGAAGACAAAACGGTAAGAACGGAAGTATTACGATGATCCCGATTCTGACGATGCCGGAAGATGATAAAACACACCCGATTCCTGACTTGACAGGGTATATTACGGAAGGTCAGATCATCTTGAGCCGTGATCTTTACAGAAAAGGAGTCACGCCTCCGATCGATGTTCTTCCGTCCCTTTCCCGTCTGAAAGACAAAGGAATCGGAGAAGGCAAAACAAGAGCCGATCACTCGAATACGATGAACCAGCTTTTCTCAGCTTATGCACGAGGAAAAGATGCAAAAGAGCTGATGGTCATTCTGGGTGAAGCAGCGTTGACAGAGATCGACTTGATGTACGCCAAATTTGCGGACGCTTTTGAAGCGGAATATGTATCGCAGGGATATAACGCAGACAGAAGTATTGAAGAAACTCTTGATATCGGATGGAAATTGCTTAGAATGCTGCCGAGAACCGAATTGAAACGTATTGATGATAAATATTTAGATCAGTATTACGCAGAGTAAGAGAATGTATCATAGTTGCCGCAAGGCAATCTGCGATACTTACAAATCAGCCGCAGAGATACAGCGCGCAAAAGAAAGTGGAGAAATATCTTCAAAAAACTGAGAGGAAGCATGCTGCGATCATCTGCGGCAGCAGGAAAAGGAGGTAGAATTTTGGCGGCAAAACAAGTGAATCCGACCAGAATGGAGCTGACGCGGCTTAAAAAGAAGCGGATCACGGCGATTCGTGGTCATAAGCTTTTGAAAGATAAACGTGACGAGCTGATGCGTCAGTACCTTGATCTCGTGCGGGAAAACATGGAAGTTCGTAAAAAAGTAGAAGCGGGAATCCGCTCTGCAAATAAAAACTTCGTAATCGCAAAAGCAGGCATGTCAGAGGCGGCTCTGAATACGGCGCTTATGGCTCCGAAGCAGGAAGTGAATCTGGAAGCCGGAGAAAAAAACGTCATGAGCGTGGATATTCCGACATTTCAGTATAAAACAAGAACGGCGGATGAAAATGATATTTATTCTTATGGTTTTGCTTTTACGTCAGGAGACTTGGACGGAGCAGTAAAATCGCTTGCAGATGTTCTTCCGGATATGATCCGTCTTGCTGAATGTGAGAAAGCCTGCCAGCTTATGGCGGCGGAGATCGAGAAGACGAGACGCCGTGTCAATGCACTTGAGCATGTGATCATTCCGGAGACGGAACAAAGTATAAAATATATTACGATGAAGCTGGATGAGAATGAAAGAAGTACACAGATTCGCTTAATGAAAGTGAAAGATATGATGTTGGAAGAAACTCATCATTACAGCGAAAAATAGGATGATAAAAAGAGAGACCAAATGCGAGGCGCAATCGGTTTCTCTTTTTGCATTTCGTAAAGTAAGGCATTGTTTTTAAATGACATGTATGCTATAGTAACTCTACTTACAGAAATTCTTTCTGTGGAAGATACCGGCAGCTTCGCCGGTCTGAGGAATTCCCTCGAAATTACCCGATACAATACAACAACAGTTTTTGCGTGGATAGTCTTGTAGAACAGTTCTTTTTTTCGTATACTGATTTTTAAGAGAAGGTCTTAAAAAAGAGAAAAAGTTTTCTTTTTCAGAGGAAAAACTTTTGGCAAAAGCAAACCTAAAAGCAGCAAGTTTGAAAACAGTAAGCTTAAAAGTATTTTCCCGCCTGTACTGCAGGACTTATTCATGCACATGAAAGGAGAGCCTATGGCAGGAAAAGAAAACAGAGAAATTAAAAACAGTGTCTTTGTAGATCTGTTCTATGAGGACGAATCAGCAGAAGCGAATGAGATCGCGCTTTTTAATGCAATCCATGATGAGCCGTTGCCGGAAGGAACGAAGATTCGGAGATTCCGTGTAGACAATACGATCTACATGAATTTTCAAAACGATATTTCTTTTGACGCAGGAGGAAAAGTGATCGTATTCGGCGAGCATCAGTCTACGATCAACGAAAACATGCCCCTTCGGAGTCTGCTGTACATCGGGCGTGCATATGAAAGACTCGTGCCGCCGAGAAGCCGATATAAAAAGAAAATCGTTCCCCTTCCGACACCGGAATTTTACACATTCTATAACGGAAAAGAAAAGTGGGAAAAGGAAAAAGAACTGCGCCTGTCAGATGCCTATATCGTAAAAGACGGTGAGCCGAGTCTGGAATTAAAAGTAAAGGTCATCAATATCCGGCCGGAAGAACATCATGAAATCTTAGAAAAGTGTCAGGTACTGAAAGAATACAGCCAGTTCATGGAAATCGTGCAGAACTACCAGATCTCCGGGGAGGAAGAGCCTTATAAAAAAGCGATAAAAGAGTGCATTGAAAAAGGGATTCTTGCTGATTATTTAATGCGAAAAGGAAGCGAGGTTGTCAATATGCTATTAGACGAATACGACTATGAGACAGATATCGAAGTGCAGAGAGAAGAGGCAAGAGAGCAGGGAAGAGAAGAAGGTAGAAAGCAAGGGACTCTTCAAAAAACTTGCGCCTTAATTCGGAAAAAGCTTGAAAAAGGAAAAACAATTTCTGAAATTGCAGATGATCTTGAAGATACGGAAGAAAACATAGCTCATCTGATTGAAGAGTTTCAACTTGGGAGGAACGGATCTTAATTAAATTTACAGAGAAGGGGAGGCAATCTGAGAACTCCCCTAATTGGAATACCGGAAGTTAGTCTGAACTTAGTTAAAAATGTAAACGATGTTGTGATAAATCTATTTACAGAAATTCTTTCTGTGAAAGATACCGGCAGTTTCGCCGGTCTGAGGAATTCCCTCAAAATTACCCGATACAATACAACAACAGTTTTTGCGTGGATAGCCTTGTAGAATAGTTCTTTTTTTCGTATACTGATTTTTAAGAGAAGGTCTTAAAAAAGAAAAAAGTTTTCTTTTTCAGAGGAAAAACTTTTGGCGAAAGCAAATCTAAAAGCAGCAAGTTTGAAAGCGGCAAGTTTAAAAGCGGCAAGCTTGAAAGCAGTAAGCTTAAAAGTATTTTCCCACCTGTACTGCAGGACTTATTCATGCACATGAAAGGAGAGCCTATGGCAGGAAAAGAAAACAGAG
>ERZ1673747.233-NODE-233-length-95631-cov-8.517661_pt1 | contig 95631 bp, 83 predicted proteins | sample MGYA00580220_ERZ1673747 | MGnify/ENA primary metagenome ERZ1673747 (study PRJEB41218, sample SAMN15661769) | gut metagenome | host: Homo sapiens | place: Canada: London | collected 2015-08-20/2019-03-30 | study: EMG produced TPA metagenomics assembly of...
GGCCGCCGGTCTGCTTCTTGTGGCGGCCCTGCGCCTTGCAGCTCTTGCGGATGGACTCACGGTAGGGTACGCGCGGTGCCTCCAGCGTGATCTCAACGCCGAACTTATTCTTCAGCTTGGCAAGCGCGACCTCCAGATGCTGGGTGCCCAGACCGCTGATGATCTGCTGCTTCGTCTCGGGATCGACCACAAAGCTGATGGCGGGATCTTCCTCGATCAGGCGGGCCAGCGCGCCGCTGACCTTGCCCTCGTCGCCCTTCTTGGCGACCTTGACAGCCATGCGGTAGCAGCTGACGGGGTAGACGGGTGCGGGCAGCGCCACAACGCGGGCGGGGTCGCACAGGGTATCGCCGGTCTTGGCGGTGGCCAGCTTGGCAACAGCGCCGATGTCGCCCGCCGCGATCTCGGCGGTATCGGTCTGCTTTTTGCCGCAGACAGTCAGCGTCTTGCCCATGCGCTCCGGCTGGCCGGTGCGGGCGTTGACGGCGTTGCTGGCGGCGGTCAGCTTGCCGGACAGCACCTTGATAAAGCTCAGCTTACCGACAAACGGGTCTGCCACGGTTTTGAACACATAGGCACACAGCGGCGCAGCGTCATCGACCGCGATGTCCACAGGGCTGCCGTCCTTATCCTCGGCCACGGCTGCGGCGGTATCTGCGCCGGGCAGCAGCACATTCATGTTGTAGAGCAGCATATCCAGCGCCTGCATGTTGACGGCGCTGCCGCAGAACACGGGGGTGATCTGACCGCTGCGCACGCCGGCGGCCATGCCCTGCACGATCTCCTCGGTGGTGAAGGCCTCACCCTCGAAGAACTTCTCCATCAGGGCCTCGTCCGTCTCGGCGATGGCCTCGCTCATAGCCTGAATCAGACCCTCAAAGCGGTGGCCGATGTCGGGCACCTCGATCTGCACCTGCTTGCCGCCCTCATATTTGAAGGCCTTCTGGCTGAACAGGTTGATGTACGCGACCGTGCCGTCATCAAGGCGGACCGGCACGACGCAGGGGCAGACGCTCGGGCCGAACTTGATCTTCATCTGCTCAAGGATCTTAAAGTAATCGGCGTTCTCAAGGTCGGTCTTGGTGACAAAGATCATCCGCGCCTTGTTGTTTTTCAGTGCCAGCTGGTAGGCCTTCTCTGCGCCGACGGTAACGCCGGAGCGGCCGGACACACAGATCAGCACGCTCTCCGCTGCCATGATGCCCTCGGCGGCACCGGTCTCAAAGTCAAACAGACCGGGGGCGTCGATCAGGTTGTACTTGATGCCCTCATACTCGACCGGCACAACGCTGGCATTCAGCGATGCCTTGCGGCGGGTCTCCTCGGGGTCGAAGTCACTGGCAGTGGTGCCGTCCTCCACGCGGCCCATACGCTCGGTAGCGCCGCTCATGTACAGCAGTGCCTCGGTCAGCGTTGTTTTGCCGCAGCCGGCATGGCCGGCCACCAGAATGTTGCGGATGTCTTTGCTTGCGTAGCCCATGGATCGTCAAACCTCTTTTCGCGCCGGGGCGTTTCCAACCGCCCTGCGGCGTAGATATTCTTTGCGGCGGAGTGAATTTTGAACACTTCCCACCTGTTTGATACTACTTTACCACATTGTTGTGGAAATTTAAACAGTTTTTTTATATTTTTTGTAAAAATTTTTAGTCAAAAGATTGTGTAAAGTGTAAAAAAAGAGCCGCGCACCGGCGCGGCTGGGAAAATTGCTTATTTCTTCGTTGTTTTTTTGCGGCGGCGGGCGCGTCCGCTGTCAGCCTTGATCTCCGGCACATAGACATTGTAGCTCAGCAGATACCGGCCGTGGGCGGGCACGCGGTAGAAAGCCGCCTTGATGCGCTCCAGCGGGCTGGAGCCTGTCTCGGCCGCGCTGCCGCTGAGCATGATGACATACTGCATATCGCTGTAGCGGGCGGCCACATCACACTGGCGCAGCGTGGTGTGGATCAGCTCGCCAAGCTGCTCCACCATGGTGGCGGTCTCGGCAGGCTCGGCATTCTGGCCGGGGGCCACCGTCACGATGGCCAGAAACACCGGCAGACCGTAGCGGGCCTGCACACCGCGCAGCACGCGGTAGGTCTCCTTAAAGGTTTCAAAGTCGCAGAGGCAGGCGCCGGTGTTTTCGGTGTCGGGCAGGGCGGCGGTCAGGCGGGAAAGCTCGCTCTCCATGTTGCGGTCCGCCTGACGCATCTGGCGGTAGGCAGAGCCGGCGCGTCCCGGGTCAATGGCATGGTGCAGGCAGCCCATTGCGTTGCCGCGGCGGGCAAGGTCCTGTGCCTCGGTGTGGCGGCCCAGCGATTCCAGCGCCACGATCTCCTCCAGATAGAGGCGCTCCTCGTAGGGGTCCAGCTCAAGCGCGTGGGCACACAGCGATATAATGCGGCCGCTTTCGCCCCACTTTTTGCAAAGCTCCAACAGGCCCAGAATGGCCGTGCGGTACTGCCCGTGCAGCCGGACGCTGACGCTCTCGACCCATGGCTCGGTGGCAAACTGGGGCAGCAGACGGCCCTTGTACAGGTTGACGATCTCCTCATACAGGCGGCCGCGGCTCTCGGGGTCAGCCTCGCTGCGGGCCTTCTCGGACAGGTCGCTGACCTCAAACACATCCACGCTGCAATCCAGCGCGGGGTTCCACTGGTAGCTGCCGCGGCTGGTCTGGATGCAGCCCTGCAGCTCGGTCAGGCCCTCGGCCTCGATCATATTGCGGAAGCGGTGCAAAATCGCGCGCAGCGCCATATCCGGGTTGGTCGAGCGCTCGCCCGCCCACAGTGTATCGGTGATGGTCTTGTGGGACACCCGCTCCCCGCGCTGCAGCACAAGGTACTGCACCAGCGCCGTTGCCTTGCGGGACTGTGCCAGCTGGGCCAGCACCGGCCTGCCGTTTACGCGGATCTCAAAATCGCCCAACATTCTGATTTCGACTGTTGCCATGTGGTATTCCTCTCTGCTCTATACAACGGGGCGCAGCGCCCCACCTTTCCTATATTGTTCCATAGTATAACAAAAATCAGGAGGTTTGTCCAGCATAACACGGGATGTTCTTGCTTGGGCGGTGCTTTACGACACCGCCGGGTTGCTGCCATCCCAGCTGCCGGGTTCCTCGATATACACCGGTGCGCCCGGCAGCGGCACGATCGCCTTTTGGGTACACAGCGGCACGGCATTGCCCTGCGCATCCTTTTGGGCCACGGTCAGCACAACGGTCAGCGCCGTGACATGGGCGTACTTTTCCCCCTCGGCCTTGGTATAGCTGCGGGCATAAAACTGCAGGTCACTGATAAACATCCCCATGTAGGCGTCCTTGGGGTAGGCTGTCGTGTAGGCGTAGGGAACATAAGATGGCGGATTGCTTTTCGCTGATTTCACTTCTTCCTGCTGATAGAACCGCATGTGCAGGTAACCATCCAGCTCGTTCGCAGCATCTAGGCTCAGCAGCGGCGTTCCGTCCGCCTTTGTCAGCACCGGAACCTTATCCTTGTCGATCAGCTCGATATAATTGGAGGTGACATTGAACTCCAACGCCGTACCGCTGCTGACACCGGTTTTTGGGTCAAACACCTTGTCCAAATTACTGTCTGTTGCGCCGTCCGCAAAGCGGATATATCCGTTAGCGTTCAACAGCTCGCCGCGGATGGTCTCGATCAGCGCATCGGCCAGATTCTGGGCGCGGGTCTGCTGCTGCACCTGCATATACGCCTGCGCGCTGGGCTGTATCAGCGTGACAGCCGCAAGCGTAAACAGCGACAGCAGCACCATGCAGACAACAAGCTCGACCAGCGTTGTCCCCCTTTTGTTTTTCAGCACTCGCATCATGGTGTTCCCTGTCCCCCGCTGGTATTCGACTGGCCCTTGCTGTAACGGTGGAAGGTGTAGGTCTCATCCGTGCCATCCTCCGAGGCCTTTGCCTCAAGCTTTTGCTTTTGGACATTCCCAATAACAAACTGTGCGCCCGTACCGGTAAAGGTATAGCTTGCAGTGCCGCCGTCATTCACCCATTGGGGCTTTCCATCTCCGGCGGGGTACAGCTTCTCGCACTGTGCATAGGCCGTCTGGCGGATCGTTTCCGCCTTCAATGACATGGTGCGCGCATAACGCAGGGACACCACGAACAGCGCCGTAAACATAAGCAGCAGCACAAAGGAAACGATCACTTCCACAATCGTTTCTCCGCTTTGATTTTTAAGGTATCTCGACATAGCCGCTCCTTTCCGGGTCATTGGCGCACAAATTTGCTGCTCTTATATGTCTGGTTCAGGTTATAGTGGATCTTGATTTCAGTATCGGCGTCCTCGGGCAGTGTACATGTGCTATCAACATCCATGCGTTTAAAAACGAGCTTTAGACCCGTTTCAGCATTACCGGTCAACTGATAACTATTATACCGGGCCGTATCCGTGCCAATCGTATAGTACGCCACTTCACATGTGCTGGTGTGCTGGTAGCTCCTTGTGTAGGAGAACTTCTCGCTCCCCTGCTTTGCAGTCACCGTCACCTCCACAACATAATCCGACAGTTCCTTCTCTTTAAAGCTGTCAAGCTGGCCGTTAAGTGCAGTAATGTCATAGCCCTTTGTTGCCAGCGCTGCAACATACTCGCTTTTATCCACCTCGTCAGCCGGCGTTTTTTTGAGCGTGATCTCCAGCCCGCTGCTTTCGTCCGCAAAGGTATGCTCCGTGGCATCGCTGTAGGTAGTCTGCAAAAGGTAGGTTTTGTCGATGAACGCTGCCAGGCTGTCCGCCTGCGCACTGCCCGCTGCCATACTGTAGCCGGTCAGCTGGTCATCCAGCACATCGGAAAAGCTCGTTGCAAGGGTATACACCTCCTGCTCTATCAGCTGGCGGTTCGCGTTTGCCGTCAACACAGACGCCGCATAGACCAGCGCCGCAGACAGCGCCGCAAAAACCGCGCCGATACACAGCACAAGGATCATTGACAGTCCCTGTTGATTTTGCATGATACCGCGGGCTTTTCTGCCCATAGGTATACCCTCCTTCATTGTGTTATCCCACTGCAGGCAGCTCCTCTTTCTCAGCTGCAGCCGTTTCAGGCGTTGCCCGCAGGACACGCGCCGCCCGCAAAACCGGTGGTGCTGCGGCAGGGCTTTGCTCTGCTGCAGCGTCCTGTGTGGGCTGCTCCTCTGCTGTCAGGGTCAGGGCGGCAGCTGTACCGTCATTCGGCACAGTCAATTCCAGCTTTTCAGACTGGGTGGTCTTTTCCGCATCGCCCTCGGCCCGCACAGTAACCTTACCGGTAATGCGCTGGCGTGTATCGTCCTTGTGAAGCAGATCGACAAGGTCAGGCAGCGTTACGCGGTAGCCCGGCTCACCGTCACGGTCAAGGTATTCCAGCGTTGCAAAAGTTTCGAGCTTATAGCGCGGCGTACCGCTGGCGTCCTTCAGCTCATAATGGCCCTCCAGCGTCACATGGTTCATTGTAAGCACGGGAGTCTTATCCTCGCCAAGGACTGCCTCGCCATTCACGTCTGTCTTGACCGTAGTGGTCAGGTCATAGAATGTGCGCCCGTTTTCTTCGCTCTGCGGGATCGTGATCGTATAGGCAGTATCCTTTATTGTAACTTCCTTTGTCACAGACAGGATTTCCCCGCACTTGGTTGTGATCGTACCTTTCTCGTCCATTACATTCCGCTCGGCCACAGTAAAGGTGATCTTGTCGGTTGTGTTGCCATCGGCAGAAGTGATCTCCAGTTGATACTTGTCTGCCAGACCTTCCCCTGTTTCCTTGCTGTAGTTTACGGCGTTCCATTCCACTGCAAAGCGGGAAATATCCGCCTCTGTGCTTGCGGGCGTCCATGGCGTCTCACCGTCAGCGCCGAACAGCTGCAGGGTTGCCTTGGAATCTACAGTTGTAAAGGCGTTCTGGTTCGTCTGCGGTGCATCCAGCTTGATCTTGGGCAGCTGCATCTGGGTGGGATTCTCCTGCGTGCCGTCTGCAACATAGTAGTACCAGTTGGAGCTGGCGGTTGTGCCGTCGGTGGACATGCTGCGCAGGGCGGGCAGCAGCCAGTAACCGGCATACTCCGGCTTCATGGTAAAGCTTTCATCGCCAAGCGCAAACGCTGCGCCGTCCGTTGTCGTTTCTGCCTGCGCACCGCCGTCCATCCGGCCTTCCGGCAGCAGGCGCAGCACGCGGCCGGGGTCGGTCGTGTCGGCCAGCATGTCCTTCAGCGCATTTGTCAGGGCTGTCAGCTTTTGGGCCTTGTCATCCGTCCCATCCGTTGCAGCTTGCCAAGCAGCTGCCAGCTTAGCGATTTCCTTGTAATCCGCGGCATCTTTAAAGAGATAGCCCATGTAGTAGTAGCTGCCGCTGCTGGCACCTTGAACTGTCAGCGTCAGCTTCTCCTCGGTCAGGAACTGGGTCTGGCTCGGCGTCTGGTAGCTTAGCGCGGCTGTGGTCACTTCGGGTGCAGCAAGGCGCGTTTCGACAAGCAGGGGATTGCTGTACTCGCCGTTCGGGCTGCAATACTTCTTGCCGTCAACCGCATTTGCTACGACATAGAACCGCAGGGTCACGCCCTGATACTTCTCAAGGTCAACGGTGCAGCTGTTTTTCGTGATGCCCTTCCAGTCGGCAAGCGCCGTCCAATTATTGCTGTCAAGCTTTTCCGCGTACAGGGTATATGTCACCGTGTTCTCGCCTTTGTCGTCCGCGCTTGCGGGCCAGGTGATGTCGTAGTTCAGCGCATTGGCGCTGTTGTCGTTGGTGCGCATGATGCTGTTGACCTGACCTACCGCAGACAGACGCTGCTTAACAACACAATCTGCCTCGCCCGCCAGACCGATTGCATTGGTGTCCCCAGTGTCCGGCTTGCGGGTGACATGCAGCCGCACCTTATCATAGCGCCAGCTGCCGCTTGCAAGGTCATCGTCCACGCAGAGGGTCAGGGTATAGGTGCCGGTTTCGGCGTTAAATTCAGTTTTACCCGCCAGCGACACGCCGTCCTTCAGCTCGATTTTTTCCTTGCCCGCGATTGCGGTGGTTTCGCCCGCCTTTTCGGTCAGCAGGCCGTACAGGGTGACATCGTAGGCATGCTTTGTTTTATCAACACTGCCGTCCGCATTGTACTGCGTCCATGTAAAGGTATAGTTCAGCTTGTTGTTTCCGTCTACATTGCTCGTGGTTTCGCTGCTTACCGTGGGGGCTTTCAGAAGCGTGAGGTTGAGGTCATCCTTGCGGATCTGCTTTGCGGCCATGCTGTACCACGGGTCATTCTTCGCAAAGAACTGCAGCGGGGTCAGGTGGTAATAGCTGAATTTGCCGTCCGCACCGCGCACGATCTCGATGCCGTTGTTCCAGCTGACGGGGTTATTGTTACCCTCTCCAATAGCTTTCAAGGCCTCATCTGCGGTGATTTCCCAGCGGGTCACGACCTGCGGATAACCGGCATCAATAGGCACAGAGATGACTTTCAGGTCGGTGTAGCTGCCGTCAAAGACCACGGCGGGCAGGTTCTCCAGCGTAAATTTCGTGCCGCTGCTGTAGACCGGCTTTTCCAGCGCAGCAAGCGTCACATACTGGCCGGTCAGCGGCTGCGTTTTGGCCGCTGTACCCTCTGCCGCATTGCTGATTGTTTCATCACCGTTGTATTGACCCACCAGCATAACGCGGTAGTTCGGCACGGTGTTAGGGATCGTATCTGCGGTAAATTGCAGGTTCACGGTAATCGACAGATCATCCGCCGTGCTGCCGGTTATGACCGGCTGGTTTATAACTGCCGTACCGTGGACAAGGCCGCTGTTGCTACCTTTATCCCCGGTGCTATAGTATGTCTTGGGAATACCAATCTCTTCGTCATAGCGGGCAGACTCCATCCATGCACCTGTTGCAGTAGCACCCGGGGTTGCCGTGGCGCGCAGGCGGGTGGCAGAGCCAAGGCCGTTTGCTATCAGTGCCTCGGTGGTGTTTGCGCTCAGCGTAATTTCCGTATCGGGTTGGTTCATCAGGTAGGCGGTTACCTGCCAGTTGCCCGCGTCTGCTTTGTAATCGCTTGCGTTTGTCAGCACAAGATACTGGCTGTAGGCCTGTCCGTTGCTGGGCTGTTTTTTCAGGCGGATTTCCAGCTTCGGGGTGGGCAGGGGGCGCACGAAGTCCTGCGCGGTAGACTTCACCTCTTCACCTGCGGCAATTCCGTTCACGGCCTTTACACCGACACAGAATTGGCTGTTGCCAATAGCATTTGCCAGCGCATCATCCGCGTCAAACAGATAGCGCGTTCCGTAGACCTTTATGTCTTTGTAGCCCTTCAAAGCCGTCTTGCTATCGCCGTCAACCTTGTACAGCGTTACCAGATAATGGCTTACATTCTGTATCTCGTTCTGCGGGAAAATGCCCTTTGTGGCCGCGGCCGACCATGTCACCTCATAGCGGCCATAGACAGCGCTGCTATCTTTTTTATGCGCAACTTGCAAGCCAGAGACCGTCCCGGGGCCGCGCTGGTCCAAAACTTGCGTATAGTAGTTCTGGATCAAGTCGTCCGTGATGTCCTTCATGCTCGGGCCTTCAACCTTGTCTTTTTCGCCGTACCACAGCAGGATGGTGGCAAGATCCTTGTTGTTGATATCCGATGCACCGGGATTGCCTGTATAGTAAATCGTAGCCAGTTTTTCATTGGCTGCAGGTATTATGTAACATTTTGTAGTATCAACCGTATTCAAATCCCGCGTGTTTGTCATCATGCCTGCCGCAAAGAAACGGTTTCCGCTCTCTATGGAGTTATCAATACCCGCATACAGCCGTGTACCGTAGTTATAATGGTTCTTACAACTTGTACCGTATGTTCTCCCTTCGTTAGCAGTCGCCTCTCCGCTTGGTGTACCTTCCGTAAGCTTCAGCAATGCCGCTATCTTCTTTTCTTCAAAGCTGTTTTCGTCCATAAAGTAGTTGCCGTAGGCCACGATGTTTTCTCTTCCACGGTTCATCGCGATGGGGGCGTTATTGGTACTAACCGTATTTTTATACAGGGCAAAACAATTCGTGACTGTGGTGGATGCACTCGTTGCACTGCCATTGCCACGGTTGCCGCAGATACCTGCAAACAAGTTGGTATCATTTGATTTATGATAAATTGTAACATCCGTAGCGTAGTTACGGCAGCGGTCAATGTAAACCTCTACCTTATCCGGTATTTTTGTCCCGCCGTTACCATACGGTCCCAGCCAGCCCATGATGCCGGCTGCCAGCGACTCGCACCACATCGAAACATCGCCGTTCACGCAATCGACAATGTTGATGCGCAGATAGTCATTTGCACCGTCCGCCATGACCACCTTGCCGAGGATACCGGCAACATCGTTGGCACCGTGCTTTTTGTCACCCTCCCAATTTCCGCAGGACAGAATATCGCCGTGGTTCTGGCAGGAGAGAATATTTGCCGTGCCGCCGGGGGTGGGCTGGTCAAAAAAGCCCACGATGCCGCCGACCGTGCCCGAACCATCGCCATAGTTGGTATTGGTGCTAAGGCTGCCGAAGTTGAAGGATTTTTCAATCGTACCGCCGTTTTTCAGCCAAGAGGCAATGATGCCGCCGATATAGTTGGAGCCGCTGTCAAACACAGTGCCAAGGTTCACACACTCGCTGATGACCCACTTGTCATCGGTCGTGTTCTGCTGCACACCGATCACACCGCCCACATAGGCAATTTTTTCTATGTTTCTATGGGTCGTGTCATCGTCATTTTTGCCGTCTGTGCGGGTAAAGCGGCGCACGGCGGCGCAGTTGACCAGCAGCTTGACCTCGCCGGTTGCCTCGTTCATGCCGATCATACCGCCGATTTTGGATTCCTCGGTCGTGTTGTCGCCGTAGACAAACCACTTACCGGTTGCCGCGCCTGTGATCGTGCCGTTGACGGTGTTGAAGCCTGCCACGCCGCCCAGATAGCCGCTGGATTTGCCGGTTGTAGCAGTTGTGCCGCGCAGACCGACCAGCAGGTCATTTTTGGCAAGGCCGGTGGTGTAGACATTGTTGTACTTATTCGTGGACACCGTATCAACGCCTTTAAGGCTATTATAAGTATCGCCTTTCAGGGTGCTGATCATGGTATTGACAGCATCATTTTCATCGGCTACTTCTTCAATTTTTTCAGTTTTTTCATTTTTTCTTTCCACTTTGCCGTCCAGCAACATGCTGACTCGGTCAAACATTGTTCTTTCACAATTTACGCCATCGACCTGATAGGTAAATTTATCCGTAAATGCCGCACCACTGCCGCTACCGGTAATGCTGCCGTTGTTTGCGCCTGCCACGCCGCCCACAAAGCCGTAGCGCGCGGTGATGATACTGCCGCCGCCTTCCGTGGCAACATAGCAGGATGCAATGTTGCTGTTGTTACGGCCCGCAATGCCGCCCACGCTGCTGGCGCTTTTCAGCTTTTCCGCATAGGTCTGGCTGTCGCTCAGGCCCGAGGCACCCATCACCTGCAGCGTGATTTTGGGCACACTGCACCCATTGACCTCACCATTGTTCAGGCCGACGATGCCGCCCACGGTGTCCAGCACATTGGCTGCGCCCGTGGTGATGTTATCGTTTGCCGCAGTATCAGCCTTGCCCAGCGCGCCCTGATAGGTACACTTTAACAAAGTGCCGCCGCCGGCATTTTCGCCGGCTACGCCGCCCAGATTCTTGTATTTATTCAGATTGTCTGTAATGTTCAGTGTAACATTTGTTTCGCTGATTTTTGCGCCCTGCATATTGACGCCCGCCGCACCGCCAAGGCTGATGCTGTCTGCCCGGGCCGTAAGGCCGTTGAGCGCCAGTGCAGGGTTTTCGACCTTGCACCCGCCAATCGTACCGGCATTTTTGCCCGCAATGCCGCCCACATTGGTGGCCGGGCCATGGAAAGCGATCTTGGCGTTTTCTTTAAGCGTAACATCGCTGATCGTTGCACCCGCATTGTTGATGGCCGTGACCGCGCCGATGCTTTCCCCGGCAAAGGTAATATCACAGCTGCCGACAGTGCCGCCCGTGATGATGCCGAAGTTGTTGGCCGCAATGGCCGCCGCATCGCACTTGGCAACGCCGATTTTAACGCCATTATTCACGCTGGCATTTATAATTTGGGCGCCGCTTTCATTGCTGCCTGCAATACCGCCCGCATTGCCGTTGGTGGCATATACCGTGTAGTTGTTCCCGGTCTGCCCCGCAGTGTTGGTGCAGCCCGTAATCGTGCCTACCTGCCCGTTAGTGCCAGCCCTATTGCTGCCCGCAATACCGCCTGCAAACTGGTCATTGGCGCGCACACACGCCCCATCAATCAGCGTCACATCGGCAATATTGGCATAGTTTGCACCGGCTGCGCCGCCTGCGTAGCTCTTGGTGGCCGTGACGGTGCCTGTCACATTGCCGCCCGCAATGCTGGCTGTTGTGGCGTTGCGCATGTTGTTGCTGCCCGCAATGCCGCCCGCATAGCTTTCTGCCGTAATGTTGACCCGCAGGGTTGTGCTACCCAATGCGATGTTGCCGCAGTTTACGCCTGCAACGCCGCCCGCGCATTCGTTTGCCTGCACCGTAACGGGGATCATATTATTGGAATTGTTATAACTTATGCTCGCATTCGTCAGGTTCAGGCCCGCCACGCCGCCGATGATGTACCGGCCGCGCACGGTGATGCTTGCTGCCGGGGCCGAGTCCGTGACCGTCCCGTTGTTGATGCCGACGATACCGCCAAGGTAGGCATAGCCGTCCTGCTGGGTGCCCAGTGTGGCGTAGGTAGAGCAGTTTTTGATGCTGCCGCCATTCCAGCCGGCGATGCCGCCCGCCGCGCTCTTGTGGGAGACAATGCCGTAGTTGGTGCAGCCTTCCAGCGTTGTGTTTTGGGTCACACAGCCGATGATGCCGCCCGCCATATAGCCGCGGGCATCTTTACTGCCAACATAATCATTATAGTTAAAGCTGTCGTTATACCCCGGCAGGCTGACACCGCTGCCGAGGGTGCCGGTCTCGCCCCGCATTTTCAGGCTGCCGACCGATGCCGCGTTGCTGTCGCTGCCGTTCGTTGCGTTGCGGATGGTCAGGCGGGTTTCTGCATCGTTATAGCCGACAATGCCGCCCGCATAGGCGTTGACCTCCAGATTAAACTGGTTGGCCGCGCCGTTGAGGTTCATCTCTTTGTCACTGCGCGGCAATGTTTTGTCGACCGTCACAAGGCCGGTATCCGGCGCCACGGTGGGCAGAATCGTTGTCAAATCGTCCGGGGCCGATTCCAGCAGGCAGTTATAGCCGATGATGCCGCCCGCCAGACCGTCGGCCTTGATGCGGCCCGCCTTTGCGGTGGTTTTAAATGTGCTGACCGTGCTGCCGGATGTGGTGGTTTCTTTGATGGTAAACGCCGTTCCGTCCGTGCCGGCCACCGGCATGTTAGCGCCGATGACACCGCCCACGCAAAGCGTGCCGCTGATTTCCGTCACCTTTATATCGGCCGCGGGCAGGGCCGGGGCAAGGTTCAGGCCGATCATACCGCCGACCGCCTTGCCGCCCACGACCTCGCCGCTGACGGTCAGCAGCGAGGTGCTGTCATTTGTGATTTTCGCCGTTGCATCGTTGCAGCCGACCAGACCGCCGACAAAATCATTGCCGCAGATGACCGCGCCGATCTGCACCGTGGTTGCATTCTTGTCCCATGTAAGCACGGCATTTTTGCCGTTGCGGCCGACCAGACCGCCCACATAGTCCGCGCGGGTGGTCGTTTCTTGATTGCTTGCATTTTTATAGGTGCTCAGCGCCTGCAGCAGGGCGCTGCGGCTGCTGTTGGTGGCGGTGTCCGAGGCCATGCTGCTGACGCAGTTTTGAATGGTGGCTGCTGTATTTGCTGCATCGGTGCTGCCCCATTCGGCATCGTTCAGGCCCGCAATGCCGCCCACATAGGCCGCATTTTTGCCAAGGCCCGCCACAAGGCCGCTGTTGGTAACACCGCTGACCGTGCTTTGGCTGCCGTTGACCGACACGACACCGCCCACATAGCGGTTGCCCAGCACGGTGCTGCTGTTGCTGCCGCCGGTTATTTTAAGCTGGCTGCCGCTGAAGCCGCCCGCCATGCCGCCGACAAAGCAGCGGCCCAGCACATACCCCTTTTGCGTGGTGCAATTTTCCAGCTTACTACCGCTGGCAAAGCCCACCAGACCGCCGGCAAAATCACCCTTGAGCGGGCTGTCATCGGTGAGTGCGCCATCGTTAGCATACCCGCCCTTGACGGCGGTTTTCAGCTGTGTTTCGGTCATATCGCGGCGGGTGGTGCTGGTGCTGCCGCGCAGCGTGACATCTTTGCAGTAGCCCGCAATGCCGCCGAAGAACTGGCCCAGCACACGGCTGTTTTTACCCTCGGCGCTGCCAAGGTAGTTGGCGCCCACGCTGACCGTACCCTCGTTCTGAAGGCCGGTCAGGGGGACATCCGCACTGCTGCTGTTGTAGAGGTTGCCCACAACGCCGCCCGTAAAGGCGCTGCCGATGACGGCGGCCTTGTTGGTTATGGTTTTTTTATTGATGGGGTCTGCCTCAAGCTTCAGGTTAGCGGCATCCATCGTGCCGACCACACCGCCCACGCCGATGCTGCGCCAGATCGAGTTTTGCTCGCTGGCGGCTGCGGCGTAGCGTGCCTGTTCTGTAAGGGTTTCGTCCGCATCTTTCAGGCTCTTGTCCTGCAGCAGACCGGCTACCGTCACATTGGCATCCACCGTCAGCGCGGAAATTGTTTGCGTCTGGCCGTTTTTGGGTATGGCAACGCCCACGAGGCCGCCAATACCGCGCGGCTCGTTTTCATAATAGGCTGTGCCACTTACTGTTGTGCGGGCCATCGTGGTGGCGTTGTCGTCAAAGGGCAGCATTGCCAGCACCTGCGCGGAAACCGCATTGTTTTTGCCGTGGGTCAGGGTGCATTTTTCCAGCGTGCCGGTGTTGACACCGCACAAAGCACCGACCGCGCGGATGTCGCGGTACGCGCTGTCAGTTGTTTCCAGCGGCTGCAGGGCTGTGGTCCCTGTCAGCGGCAGGGCGCCTTCTGCGCGGGTCACAATTTCAACATTGACCTGCACATCGGCATCGCGCAGGGTCATGTTTTTGATCGTGCCGTTATTCTCACCCACAAGGCCGATGTAGCGGTCACGCAGTTCTTCCTTACCCTGTCTGCCGGTCCGGGAGACGGAGCCCCCGCGCAGCTGCAGGTTCATGATAGTGATATTTCCGCCGTCCAGCGTCACATTTTTTGGCAGGGTCAGAATGGTCGGCCACGCCACAGCCTCCTCTGCCGAGGGGACCTTGGCCTCCGGCGGGAAGTTTTTGCCCTGCGCCGGGCAGTAGACCGTAACGCTGCCGCCGGTCCAGTTCAGGCCGGTGGCACCAAGGCTCTGCGCGGCGAGGGTGTAGTCGGCAGTCTGGCCGGACGCCCAGTTGTCCGCCCAGCGCAGATTATACAGATGGCGGAAATAGGTAAGGTTGCCCTCAGTGGCTGTTGCTGCCTTTGCAAACAGGCTGTTTTCCACATTGGTGTCGGCCGGGGTGCTGGGGGTATAGCTGCCGGAATAGCCGTCCCGCGCCTTGGCCTGCAGCGTAACATAGAAATCCTGCGGCCCGCCCGACATCAGGCGGGTGATGCTGTACAGGCTGCTGTCGGTCACACTTATGCTGTTTGCCTTCACGCCGCTGTCATTCTCGCAGGAGCGCAGCAAATCAGCGCTGGCCATAGCGTCCAGCGTCAGGACAAAGTTGCCCTTGTTGTAGCTCAGGGGGTAGTAGAGGGTCTTTTCAACCGGTGTTTCGTTGCCAGCCGCATCATAGCTGTAGATTCTTGTTTTCAGCGGCACCGGCTCATTGGTCTTGACTGCCGGCAGCTCCACCTCGATCTCAAACAGCTTTTTCGTGCCGTCCTCGCTGTAGCCTGTTGCCACATACTGCACCTGCGTGTCGCGGGTCACATCGCCGCCCCAGCTCAGGGTCAGCGTTTCGGTGTTGGAGAGGCGCGGGTTCTTGACCTTCAGCTTGGTCTGCTGCAGCTCAACCACATTCACACGGTCCTCGGCCGAGTAGTAGCCCACAAGGCTGTCATGGCGGCGGTGGTCATAGCTCCGGTCATAAATGTTCGTTTCGCCGTCCTTTTCCCCAAAGCGCAGCTTATCGGCGTTCGTGTCATAAAACACCGAGTACACCTGCCCGCTGGCGGCGTCGATCTCAACGCAGATGGCCGCATTCAGCAGCGAATCATCGTAGATGTAATCGCCCAGCAGCTCGCGCAGCAGTTCATTGTCGCTGTCATCATCTGTTACTTTATCATAATACAGGGCATAAATATTTTTGTTCAGCTCATCGGCCTTCTGCGCGGCGGGGTCAAAATGCGCGCCTGCCTGACCGTTCAACAGCACCTTCTGGCGGAAATCGTCCAGTTCGCCCGCTGTGTCCCTGCGGGTCAGGGCGATCTGCGCGGTCTGGAAAAGGGTGCGGGCGTTCGCCTCGTTCTTCTCAAACCGAGCCAGACGGGTATAGGCGATCAGGCCGCCCCCCACAAGGGCCGCCAAAATTGCCATGATCGCCAGCACAACCATAAGCTCCACCATCGTGAAGCCGCTGCTTCTGCGCGTTTTCTTGTTGCAATGCACCATAGATGCTCCCGTTTATATCACGGCATTGCCGCATATTCCCGCCCGGCAGACGCCGTAGCAGCCGTTGGAATTTGCGGCAGCGCCCTGCAAATTTGTACAGTAAGGCATAATAAGACTATATATGATAGTATTATACTCGGTTTGTGATCTTTTCGCAACAAGTGTGGTGAGATTTCGACAAATTTACACCAAATATAGTGTTGTATACGGGCGGCACATACTATTTTGACAGATTTTGTGTTACATTCCAACAATAATGTGGGATTTTTTCGTGAAATTTCTTGCAAATACAGCCTTTGCAGGGTATACTGGTTAGTGTGTTATATATAGGGCAATACCGCATAATTCTAAGTGCCGATACGGCGAGCGAGGTGCGGCAGCTGCTAAGCCAAAAGCGCAGATAATACTGGATGTCTTATCGAGCATTTTGGCAACGCAGATGCCGTACCGCAGCCGCCGGAGCGGCGCTTAAGCCGTCAGGCGGGAATTGTGCGGTATTGCCATAGAAGTAGAGGAAGTGAAACCATGCTGGCAGCACGACTGGGCGCCTGGCTGCGCAACACCGGGGAAAAATGGGCCAGGACCTCCTTTGCTGAAAAGCTGGCCCTGCTGCTGGCATTGCTCGCTGTGATCTATACCGTTGTGACCGGCGCGGCCGAGCTGCGCTATCAGGCCCGCGCGCGGGAGGCGCTGGCCCAGATCAAGGCGGCGCGGCTGGCCGCCGGGGCTGTGTCCGCGCAGTGCTATTCCACCGGGCGCACCTTTGCCGACCAGACCACCGCAGACGGCTTTGCCGACGGCGTGGCTGAGGAGATCGAGACACTGGGCGCACTGCCCGGCAGCGTGAGCCTTTTGCAGGTGGCGGACAACGGCTACACCGTGCAGCGGCTGCTCTATCAGGAAAACAGCATCTTCGCCGTCTATGACGCTGCCGAGGGCTACCGTGTCTTCCGCGCGGAGGACCGCCTGCATTACCTGACGGAGGCGAGCCATGCTGCTGCTTGAGTGCCTTTTGGATCTGATCCGTTTTTTGCTGGGCGCGGCGCTGTTCAGCTTTATGAATGTCGTGGCCTGGCGGCTGCCCCGGGGCATGGACCCCCTGCAGGGGCGCAGCCACTGCCCGCAGTGCGGCCATACGCTGGGCGCGCCCGACCTTGTGCCGGTTTTCAGCTGGCTGTTTTTGCGCGGGCGGTGCCGCCACTGCGGCGCGCGCATCCCGGTGCGGTATTTTCTGGTCGAGGTGCTGGGCGGCGTGCTGGCGCTGGGCTGCACCCGGCGCTTCGGCACCGCGCTCAGCCTGACGCAGGGGCTGTTCGGCATGAGCTGGGCGGCGCTCACCGCGCTGTCGGTCTGCGGCATTTTGCTGAGCATCGCGCTCATTGACGCCGAGACACAGCTTATCCCTGACCGGCTCAATCTCGCGTTGGCGGTCTGCGGCGTTGTAGGGACGCTGCTCTCCCCCGCCGGGTGGCTGCCCCACCTGATTGGGGCGTTCTGCGTCAGCGTGCCGATGCTTTTGCTCTGCCTTGCCATTGACGGCGCGTTCGGCGGCGGCGACATCAAACTGATGGCGGCCGCCGGGCTGTTTCTCGGCTGGCAGAACACGCTGCTGGCGATGTTTCTGGGCATTCTGGGCGGCGGCCTTTACGGCATCTGGCTGCTGGCCGCCAAAAGGGCCGACAAAAAGGACCACTTTGCCTTCGGCCCGTTTTTATGTGCGGGCATCGTAATCGCCATGCTTTTCGGCGAGCCGATCCTGCAATGGTACTGCGCGTTTTTGTAATGGTGCAGCACCCGCCTGATCTCACTATCCGTTCGGAGGTTTCTCCCCTATGCCACAATTTCGTTATACTGCGACCAACGCTCAGGGCAAGACTGTCCGCGGCATGGCTGACGCCCCCAGCGAGGAGGCACTCTACACCAAGCTGCGCGATGACGGCCTGTACATGAGCGAGGCGCTGCAGACCAAGCGTGTCCGCAGCACCTTCCGCCCGTTAAAGACCGCCGTGCTGGCGGATTTCTGCCGCAATCTGGGCACCCTGCTGACTGCCGGTGTGCCGCTGGTGCGTGCCTTCCGCATCATGGCGGATGAGCGCAGCATCGACCCGCAGCAGCGCGCCCTGTACGAGGCCGTGCTGGGCGAGCTGCGCAAGGGCATCCCGCTGTCCGATGCGATGGAGTCCTGCGCACCGGCGTTCCCGAGCCTGCTGCTGGCGATGATCCGCAGCGCCGAGGGCACCGGCAGCATCGACCACGCCTGCACCCGGATGGCCACCTACTATGAGCGCGAGCATAAGATGAACCAGCAGGTCGGCAACAGCATGATGTACCCGCTCATCCTCTGCGTGCTGATCGTGGCGGTCATTGCGATTCTGATGACCTTTGTGCTGCCCCAGTTCAAGCCGATGTTTGACCAGATGGAAAAGCTGCCCTTCCTGACGCAGCTTCTGTTTGATGCCAGCGACTTTGTGGGCGCCAACTGGCCGCTGCTGCTTGTGGCGCTGGCGCTGATCTTCTTCGGCTTCAAGCTGCTTTTGGCCCAGCCCCGCATCCGCCGCCAGTGGGACCGCTTTATCCTGCATGCGCCGGTCGTGGGCGTGCTGAACCGCAAGATCTGCACCGCCCGCTTTGCCAGCACCCTGTCCAACCTGTACGGCAGCGGTGTGCCCATCATCACAACACTGGGCGCTGCGCGCGATTCGATCGGCAACCGCTGGATCGAAAGTCAGTTCGGCACGGCGCTGGACAGCATCCGCGCCGGCCACAGCCTGTCGCAGTCCATCGCCGCGATCGACGGCTTTGAGGTCAAGCTGGCCTCCTCCATCGCCGTTGGCGAGGAGACCGGCAAGCTGGACAGTCTGCTGGCCACGATCAGCGAGACGCTCGACTACGAAGCCGAGATGGCCACCAAGCGCCTTGTCACCCTGCTGGAGCCTGTGATGATCGTCATCATGGGTCTGGTGGTCGGCGGCGTTGTGGCGGCTGTTATCGTGCCGATCTACCAGTCCTACGGCACCATCGGCGCATCGTCCGGCGCCATTTAAACTATATTCCGGAGGGTTCCTCATGGCATCACTTACCTCTTTATATCTGTGCAGCCGCACGGTGTACGCCGCGGTGGGCAGCCCCACTGCCAAGGGCGCACGGATCACCGCCGCAGCAGCAGCCCAGCTGCCCGAGGGCTGCCTGATCAACGGCGTCATTACCAACGAAGCCGACCTCGCCGAGGCGCTCAAGGCCTTTTTTGCCCGCCATAAGCTGCCCACGGGCCGGGTGGCGCTGATCGTAGGCGGCAGTCAGTTCGTACACCGCGTTATCTCCCTGCCCGCCATGAGCGAGAAAAAGCGGCTGGCCGTGCTGGCGCATGAGCTTTCGTCCGGCGGTGCCGAGACAACGGCCCCGCTTGACGACTATATGCTGCTGGCCCGCGATGCCAAAACCCGCGCTGACACGGTGCTGGCCACCCGCGTGGAGCAGAGCGTCATTGCCGGGTATGCGGCGCTGGCCAAGGCTGCCGGCTTCAAGCTGTACAGCATCGATCTGGGTCTGGCCGCCCCCATCAAGGCGGTGCGCACGATCCCTGCCCTGCAGAGTGAGACCTTTGTGCTGCTGCATTTTGACGATGACACCGTCTCGGCCTGCCTGTTTGTGAAGGGGCAGTACACCTACTCGACCCGCAGCCGCCTGTTCAACCCGCGCGGTTCGGCAGAATCCGGCGCCGAGATCGCACAGAAGCTGTCGGGCATCCTGCAGTTCCACATTGCCGGCAAGAGCGAAAATCCGATCACGACCGTCTACTTTGCCGGTGCAGACGCCGATGACCTTGCCGTCTGCCGCCCGGGCTGCGAGGCGCTCGCGCTGCGGGTGGCGCAATTCCCGGATTCGCCCACCGTCAAGCTGCCTGAGGGCACAGCCCTTGCGCAGACGCTCTCCGCCGCAGGCAATCTGATCGCGCGCTGACCCGCGCACCAACTATATAAGCCAGGGGAACATACAAATTATGGCTATGAAACAAAACAACTTTTATCTGCGCTGGCAAAAGGCCGCAGGCGCCGCCAAGAGTGAGCAGCGCAGCCGCAGCATCCGGACCGCTGCCCCCGGCATCGCCGTGGTGGCCGCCGCCCTGCTGGGCTGGGGTGCCATGACGCTGTACACCGCCTCCCTGACCAGCCAGCGGCAGGACATCGTAAACTGGTGCAATGACAACAGCGCGTCGTTCCTTGCCTCGAATCAGGACGCCGAGGCGGCCGCGCAGTTCCGCTCTCTGACGCAGTATGCCGACGGCATGACCGACCTGCTGGACGGCTACCCTGATGTGACAAGCAGCCTGCTGCACCGGGTCGAGGCGGCGGGCGGCGCTGCTATCACGATCCAGTTCACCAGCTACGACGCTGCCACGGGCGAGCTGCAGTTCAACGCCAACTCCAGTCAGGTCATCGACATTCCGACCTACATTCGCTCGCTGCAGAGCTGCGGCGTTTTTTCAACCGTGAGCTATACCGGCTACAACGCCGATGATGACGGCTATTCCATCGACCTGCGCTGCGTTCTGGCAGCGCCGCAGTAAGGGGGGGGTGCGGTTATGGATATTGCACCGATGACCAAGCGCGACAAGATCCTTTTATATGCCGTGCTGATGCTGGCCTTTATCGTGCTGTATGTGCGGTTTTTGCTGATCCCCGGCATCGGCAGCCTGCAGCAGGCCCGCGCCGATCTGACCGAGGCGCAGGACGCCCAGATCACCATGCAGGAGACGATCCTGCAGGCGGGCGTGAACGCCGCCGACAAGAATACCGCCTGGGGAGAACTGCAGACCGCCAACGCGCGGTACTACAGCATCCTGACCAGCGATGAGCTGGACACGCTGGTGACCGGCCTTGAGTTGAACCACAGCATGCAGCCCGTCTCCCTGAGCATCGGCCAGCCGCTGACCCAGAGCATGACCGGCTACATTGCCGGTACACAGGCCGGGCAGAGCCCCGCCCCCGCCGGCAGCGCTGCGGCCGCCGTCACGGCGGATCAGGTGGACACAACCGCCGCAGGCAATGCCCTGCTGCAGCAGTTCCTTGCCGCTGACCTTGTACCCTACTATGACCAGCCCGGCTACCTCCAGACCTCCGATGTGACCTTCAGCTGCTCGGGCGAGGCAAGCAATTTTCTGAGCCTGCTCGATGATCTGGCGGACAACTATCCGTCCATCCAGCTGCAGAATTTTTCCATCACCACCCGCAGCTTTGCCGCAGCGGACGGCACCTCGTCCAGCGGCAGCATCTACAATGTGACGCTGCGCGTTGTACTCTGTGACAAAGGAGGCGTACAGCCGTGAAAAACATCCGTCTTGGCGATGTTCTGATCGAGTTCGGCTACATCACGGCCGAGCAGCTCAACGCCGCCCTTGCCTACCAGAAGGAGCACCGCGACCTGCGTGTCGGCCAGGCACTGCAGGAGCTGGGCTATGTCAATGAGCGGCAGGTCCTGCAAGCCCTTGCCAAGCGCCTGCAGATCCGCATGATCGACATTGAGCATACCAACGTTGATGTGACGGCGGTTGAGAAGGTCCCGCAGGAGCTGGCGCATAAATATGACATGCTGCCCATCGCGCAGAGCGGACATACGCTGACCATCGCCGCCAACGACCCGCTGAACTACTATGCCATCGAGGACATCCGCCAGCTGACCGCCATGGAGCCGGAGATCGTGCTGGCCGAGCTGGAGCCGCTGCGCCGCGCCATCCGCTACTATTACGCCGAGGTCAGCGCCCGCAAGGCAGCCCGCAGCGCCAACAGCAGCGATATGGCCGCCGCGCAGACCGAGGACCTCGCCATCGACATGACCGCCGAGGGCGGCGATCTGGACGCGCCGATCATCCGCCTGCTGAACAGCCTTGTGCAGCGTGCCGTGACGACCACCGCCTCGGATATCCACATTGAGCCGTTTGAGGGCGAGACAAAGGTCCGTATGCGCATTGACGGCGTCATCATCGACTATGTGACGCTGCAGCGCGCTTTGCATCAGCCGCTCATCGCCCGCATCAAGATCATGTCCAACCTTGACATTGCCGAGCACCGCATCCCGCAGGACGGGCATTTCCGCGCCCGGCTTGAGACCGGCCCCGATGTCAACGTCCGCGTCTCGATCCTGCCGACCGTCTTTGGCGAGAAAGCAGTGCTGCGTATCCTGTCCAGCAACACCTACATTAAAAATGCCAACCACTTTGGCATGAACGATGAGACCTACCGGCGGTTTTTGCCGCTGCTCAACCGCCCCAACGGCATCGTCTACCTGACCGGGCCGACAGGCTCCGGCAAGACGACAACGCTCTACATGGTCCTGCAGACCATCGCCGAGCGGCAGGTCAATGTCTCGACGATTGAGGACCCTGTCGAGCGTAATCTGGCCCGCATCAACCAGACGCAGGTCAACAATATTGCGGGCCTGACCTTTGAGAGCGGCCTGCGCGCCCTGCTGCGTCAGGACCCCGATGTCATCATGGTCGGCGAGACCCGCGATGCCGAGACGGCGTCCATCTCGGTCCGCGCGGCCATCACGGGCCACATGGTCTTTTCGACGCTGCACACAAATGACGCGCTCTCCTCCATCGTCCGACTTGAGGACATGGGCGTGGAGCGGTACATGATCGCCAACTCGGTGGCCGGGCTGGTCGCCCAGCGCCTGATGCGCCGGGTCTGCCCCCACTGCGCCCGGCAGATGCCCGTCACCGAGGAGGAGCGCACCTATCTCGGCCCCGACATCCCCTTTGTGCGGCGCGGCAGCGGCTGCACCCAGTGCAACGGCACCGGCTACCGCGGCCGCGTGGCGATCCACGAGCTGGTCATCATCAACCGCGAGCTTCGCGAGCTGATCTCCGCCGGGGCCACGCAGGAGGAGCTGACCGATGCCGCCCGCCGCAATCAGGGCATGACCAGCCTGCGCGAGGCCGCCCTGCAGCTTGTGCGCGAGGGCGAGACCACCCCGGAAGAGCTGCTGAAGATCACCTTCTATGAGGAATAGGGGGAACGGGTGCTGACGGCAGCGCTCTCTCCCCCTCTGCTCCTCTTTCTCGAAAATGAGGTATGTCCCATGCAAATCCATGAACTCACCGCGCTGGCGCGGCAGATGAAAGCCAGCGACATCCATCTCTCCGAGGGGCTGCCCCTGATGTTCCGGGTGGACGGGCGGCTGATGCAGCCCCCCGTGCAGATGAGCGCTGACGAGACCCGCTCCCTGATCCTTAGGCTGATGGATGAGGCGCACCGCGAGGCCATTCTTACCGAGCGGATCGATGCCGATTTTGCGCTGGTCGCACCGGACGGCACCCGCAGCCGCGTAAATGTCTTTTTCCAGCAGGGGCGGGCTGCGGCCACGCTGCGCCTGCTCAACGATGCCATCCCCACGCTGGCAGAGCTGTCGATGCCGCCTGTGCTGACAAAGCTGGCGGACGAGCCGCGCGGTCTGATCCTTGTCACCGGCCCCACCGGCAGCGGCAAGTCCACCACGCTGGCCGCGATGATCGACCATATCAACAAGACCCGCAGCGACCACATCATCACGATCGAGGACCCCATCGAGTATGTCTATCAGGGCAGGCAGGCGCTCATCCACCAGCGCGAGGTCGGCGCGGATGCGCGCAGCTTTGCCTCGGCGCTGCGCAGCGCCCTGCGCGAGGACCCTGATGTCATTCTGGTCGGCGAGATGCGCGATTATGAGACGATCTCCGCCGCCGTCACCGCCGCCGAGACCGGCCATCTGGTCCTCAGCACGCTGCACACGATCGGTGCAGCCCAGACCATTGACCGCATTATTGATGTCTGCCCCGCCGGTGCGCAGAACCAGATCCGCGGCCAGCTGGCCGCCGTGCTGCGCGGCGTCATCACCCAGCAGCTTCTGCCGCTGGCCGGGGGCAAGGGCCGCTGCGCCGCGACCGAGATTCTGGTCGGCACCGATGCCGTGGCAAACCTCATCCGTGAGGGCAAGTGCTACCAGATCCCAAGCATCCTGCAGTCCGGTGCCGCGCTGGGCATGCACAGCCTGAACGCCGATCTGGCGCGCCTTGTCAGCATAGGCCGCATCACCCGCGAAGCCGCCGAGCGTTGCGCCACCGACAAGAGCGATCTGCAAAATTATTTATAAGCAAACCAAAAACGGGGTATCTGCCGTTCATGCGACAGATACCCCTTCTTTTTTACCGACTCGCAGGTTCACGTTGTCAGCCTTCCCCCCTTGGGGGAAGGTGCCCGAGGCCCCGCCCGAGGGCGGATGAGGGGCAGCCCTGCGGTGATTTCCCGTTCGCGCTCTGCTTTTCGCAAGCTCATCCCTCATCCGGCCCTGCGGGGCCACCTTCCCCCACTTGGGGGAAGGCAAAGCTGCCGCCCATTCACGGGCAAAACCCCTCCGGCCATCGCCGCCGCACCCCTCACTTTTTCGCCCCTTCCTTCCCCTCGGCCAAAAGCTTTACCAGCCATGCGGGCACCGGCGCGCCCATGGCGGCGGCGTTCTCGGCAATGCTGCCCAGCTCCGTAAAAATATACCATACCAGCACCACGGGCAGCACCACGCCGTTCGGCTGCAGCCCCAGCCCCGGCAGGTTGGCAACCGCCATGCCCAGCACGCCGTCGGTCAGGGCGCTTACCAGCACCACAACGACCATACCGGCCTTGTGCCAGATACCGGCGCGGGCCGCCGCGCTCGACCACTGCCCCCGGCAGGCCGCCGCCGCGCTGCCGCTGGCCCAGTCCAGCGCCATGCAGGCACCCCACGCCAGCACCAGCCAGCCCAGCCAACCGAACACCGCCGTAAAGGCCCCGCAGGCTGCCGCCACCGCTGCCTTGCTGCACTGCAGCAGGTTTCGCTTTTCCATTATGTATCCTCCCATCTGCTCTTGTACAGGCCCGCCTGCACCAATCCGCGCTGCCGGCAGAGCGCAAGCACCGCATCGGCGTCACCCTGCGTCACCGGCCCGACTGTGATAAGCTGGCGCTTTTCCGCGCCGCCGTACACGCCCGGCGCGTTGGCACACCCGGCGTAGGCGGTCGGGTCCAGCCCTGTTCCGTTTGCTGCAGCGCGCACCTCAAAATGGCAGTGCGGGTAGGGCGGGTCAGCCAGCGCCGCATTGCCGGTATCGCCCATAACGCCCAGCGCGTCCCCGCTGGCCACCCGCTGCCCGGCCTTGACCAGCAGCCGTGCGCAGTGGGCAAAGTAGAGAAAATTCACCGCATCCGGGGTCTGCGCGCGGTCAAGCTGCACACAGACATACCAGCCCCACTCCCAGGTCCTGTTTTGGCGGTCGGTCACGATGCGCGCCCGCATCACCCGCCCGGTGATCTGCTTTCCTTTATAATAGGGCATCCGCACGGTCGTATCGTCCAGCCCCACCAGATCCAGACCGCCGTGCCACACACGGCCGCCGCCCCGTGTGAACCCAAAGCAGGCGTAGGGGTAGACGATCCGGGTGCGCCCTGCAAAGATACCGCTCTGCCTCATGCCGTCACGCCCCCCTGCGCAGTGTGTAGATGACCTTCATCGTCTTGTCGGCGGTCTTTTCCACCGCCTTGGGCAGGTCGTTGATGGTCGCCAGATAGTTTGCGCGCAGCACCCGCATGGTGCGCATACGGCTGTCGCTGTAGTAGCGGCGCAGCGGCGTCACCGGCTCGCCCAGCACCGGCACCATGGCGGCAAAGCCGGTAGTCGTGGTATCGTAGCCCGCTGCCTCGCAGGAGAACAGCTCGTTTTTCTCGGTGTTCAGCACCACGCCGCGGGTGCGGTAATAGCAGTAAAGCCGCCCGTCATGTGCATCGCTGAGGTATTGCAGGGTATCGCCGTGCATTGTGACGGCCTGCACATCGGTCGGGTCCGCCAGCGGAAAGCGGTAGATCTGATAGGTCGAGGGCGCTGTCATGTACAGGCTGCCACCGTAGACCGTGCCGTTCAGCGGTGTGGACTTTGCCTCGCTTACAGCGGCGCGCAGCGCACCGCCGGTGTTGTTGGGGACGGTGTAATCTCTGGCTGCCAGCGTTTTGCGGTCATACTCCCGCACCCGGATGCTGCCGCCCGCCGCGATGGTGCTGCCCTCCGGCGCTGCGATGAGGTAGAGCTTGTCCGCCTCGGCGTCAAAACAGAGGCGGCAGTACCGGCCCGCATTGCCGGATACCGACTGCAAAAAGCCGGAAATGTCCACCGTATCGGTCGCAACAAGGCTGTCCCAGCCGCCCTGCGTATCACGCCGGAAAAGATCCAGCGTCCTTAGCCCAAGGCAGTGGCGGCGCAGCTCCAGCACACCGCGGGCGGTGTCCACCCTGCCCGCCAGCGCTTCATCATCCGCCGGGTCCGCATAGAGCAGCACCCCGCGCTCGCCCGTAGGGTAGCAATCCTTGGCCAGCAGCCCGGTCAGCAGCTGGTCGCCGCCCAGCGCCCCGCCGAAGCTCAGCCGGCCGGCCATCACAGGGGAAGCATTGGGCGCATCGATCATCTCGGAATAGTACGCGCCCTGCGGCTGGGTCAGGCAGACTGACTGTATAACGCCGTTGCCCTGATTGGTGGCAAACTCATAGACATAGGTCATCGTGCCGCCCGCCGGGTCCAGCTTTGTCTCGGTCAGGTTGGCGCTGCCGCGGGTCGTGTTGGTCGTTGCATTGACAAGACCGGCGATCGCCGTGCCCGTGATGCCTGCCGCCGCCGGGGCAAACCGCGTTGCCGGGTCTGCGCCGAGGGGGCTGTCATACAGGAGCAGCCCGCCGTAGAACATCGTGACAAGGTCCTTCGGCGCGTTGGGGTCGTCCTGCTGGCCGCGCCAGAGCAGCATCGCCTTGTTCAGGCTGCCGCCGTAGCCGTTGAAGATCTCCCCCACCGCGTTCGTAATGATGTTGTCCTTCTCGACCACCTCCACCGCACCGGTGTGTATGTCGGTCAGCTCCAGCCGTGTATGGCCGTGCAGTTTCATTTTGGTTCCTCCTTCGTTATCTCGGCGCCGCCGTCCTGCAGGGGGCCCAGCGCCAGCGTGCGGGGCGTCAGGCGCACCGGCGCAACCAGTTCCTCACATTCCAGCAGGCCGTTCCACGGTGTCTCCCCCGCCATGCCCTGCCCGGTCACGGTGGCCTTGATGCCGTACTGCGCCACCCGCACCGTGCCGCCGCTGCAGACCAGCCGCACCGACAGCCGCTTGACGGTGTTTGCCTCGACATTTGCAAACGGGTAAAAAAGCGCCAGCGTGTGGGGGCCTGCCTCCATCCGCTGCTGCGGCGCAAAATTTTCGATCTGCTGATCGTTCAGGTAGTAATGCACGGTCAGGGTCAGCGCCGCATCGTCCGGCTCAGCGTCCGCTGTCAGCTGCGCAAGGAAGATCGCGCTCGTATCCTCGATCGCCGCAAAGGAGATCGTGACCGCCGGCACTTCCGCCGTGCGCACGGTCAGCGCCGCCGCGTTTGTAAAGCTGTAGTAGGTCAGCCGCTTGCTCTCGGCGCTGTTCTGCAGGCGGCGCAGCGTGCGCTCGGTCGCGCCGTCCCCGGCCCCGGCCAGATAGGGGTTGCGCCCCACGCTTTTAAGGGTCTGCCGCCCGCGGTACCGCCATACAAAATGCGTAACCAGCATCTCGGGGGCGCTGCCGTCCGCGCGGGGCAGGGCAATGCGGTCCCCCGGCTCAAACGCCGGGTCGCCGGGCATTGTCACAGTGGCCGGGGTGTAGTCAAGCTTTTGCAGCACCGCAAACAGATGCTCAGCGATCTGCGCGCGTATCTCGGGCAGGCCCTTCTCGGCCAGCGGCATCTCGGTGATCGTCATGGTCAGGCCGCTGTCCTGCTCGTTTCCTGCCGCATACCGGCCATCGGCTGTCTCGATGCTCAGCGCCGCATAGTGGCAGCGCAGGTCTGAGATACCGGCCTCGCTGCGGTCCCCGGGGCCGAGTGCCGCGCACGCCGCTGCGGCAAAGGGTCGTATGACGAGCCGCCCGGCCCGGTCTGCCGCCGCAAAGCCGCCCACCAGCTGCGCCACTGCCGATGCACAGTCCCGCCAGCTTTTCAGGCCGTCCGCCGGGCCGATCTGGCAGACAAAGGCGGCGTTCTCGTTGAGCGCGGCCACCTCCCCGGCCGTCTGGCCCAGTGTAAGGCCGCAGGCATCGGCGATCTGGCCAAGCAGCTCATATGCCGTGCCCTGCAGCACGGTACCGTCATAGCGGCGCTGCAGCGCCAGCAGATTGTCATACGCCTTGATGCTGACATACAGCGCCCTGCGCTCGGCCTCTGCCACGGTATAGCTGCCGAGCGGGACCTCCTCCCACTGGCCGTCCGGCAGCTGCAGCCCGTAGGCAAGGCAGAGCCTTGCGCCGTAAAAGGCATGGCGGCTCAGCGCCGTGCGCAGGTTGAGCGCCGCCTGCCCGAGGTAAGCGCAGCCAAAGGCCAGCTCTTCCCCCGTGACGCACTGGTTGTCGAGGGTCAGCGACCCGCTCATAAGCTCAGCCGCCGTCAGCGGCAGCACGGTGCCGTCCGTCAGGGTCAGCGTGCCTGTCACCCGGTCAGTGCGGGTGCGTGCCCGTATGGCGGTCTTGTAGGCTTCCGATACCGGATACATCCGGGTCCCCTCCTCTCAAAATTCGATCAGATGGACCGAGGCCGCCCAGACCGCCCTGCCGTCGCGGGCGGCCTTCAGGTCAGCCGTGCGGTCACCGGCGTACATCCGGGCCGTGCGCATCTCGCCGAAGAAATACTGCACCTGCATACTGTCCGGGGCGGTCGCATTCAATACGGCGGCGCACTGCGCCGTGGTCAGGGCCTCCCAGCTGACACTGATCTTGGCCACACCGCCGCGCACCCGTTCGCGCACCAGAACACCATCCTCCGTGCGGCCGGTGCCGCTGCTGTCCAGATCGGATAGCTGCACCTTGTACGCGCCGGGTGCGGGCAGCGCCGTGCCGTCAATGGTTAAGATCTCCACGCTTCACCTCCCGCCGCTGCGCAGTGCGCGGCGATTCTGACTGTTGGCGATAACGCTGTCGAGCAGCTCCTCGCCAATGTAGATGTTGATGGGCTGGTCGCTGCCCTGTGCGCCGCCCTGCCAGGCGGCCAGCGTTTCCGCCAGCGCCTGCCGGATCGTGTCCAGCGGTGCCTCGATGTTCGTACCGCTGCGCTGGTCGCCCAGCATAGCCAAAAACTGGCGGTTCGGCGGTATGACCGCCCCCTGCGCCAGCGCCGGCACCGGCACGGCGGCGGCATAGCCCAGCCCGGGCAGGGCGGCCCGGGCGTTCAGCAGCTGCCCGGCACCGCCCAGCACGCCGCCTGCCGCCGTTTTGGCCTGCCCGATGGCCGACAGCAGCCCGTTGATAGCCGCCGCAATAGCGCTGACCATGCCGCGCACGACCGCCAGAACCGTGCCGACCGCCGTCTGCACGATCGAGACGATGCGCCCCCACACGGTGGAGACGGTAGCTGCCATCGCGTTCCATGCAGCGTCCCATGCGCCGCGCAGCACAGCGGTCAAAAAGTCTGCCAGCCCGCGCAGCACGGCCAGCAGCATCGTGATGCCGTCCGCCGCGATGCCCGCCGCACCGGTCACAGCCGTACCCAGCACCGTGAACACCTCGACCGCCGCCGGGGCCAGCGCCGTCAGAAGCCACTGCACGAACGGGGCCAGCACCGTGTTCCAGACCGTCAGCAGCAGCGTACCCACCGCGCCGAGGCAGGCCGTCAGCTCATTCCAGAGCGGCTGCAGATGCGCAGCCCAGAGCGTATCCAGCAGCGCAAAAAGCTGCAGCAGCACCGGCTGCACCACCCCGGACCAGAGCGCCGACACAAGGCCCGCCACATTCTGCCAGCCCTCGGCCAGCCCGGCCAGAATGGGCTGCCCGTAGAGTGCCCATGCGTTCTGCAGCCCGGCCCAAAGCCCCTGCCAGACTGTGTCCAGCAGCGCCGCCGCAGGGGCAAGCACCGTTTCCAGCTCGGCCCAAAGCGGCTGCCAGACGCGCAGCACTGCCTCACGCAGGGCGTTCCACACGGTCTGCCAGGCTGCGGCAAACGGCGCAAAAAAGCTGCTGAGATACGCCCAGAAATCCGCCCAGACGCCGCGCAGGCTGTCCAGCACGGCCCGCCAGCCATCGGCCCAGTCCCTGCCGTCACTGCCTTTGGCGGTGCGGCGGGCCGTACCGGCGGCATTGCCCGCCGTGCGCTTTTCCTTTTCGGGCGCTGCGGCCTTCTCCACTGCGGGGGCGGGCAGGCGGTTGATCTCGTCAAATTTCGCAAGGCTGCGGGTGGTTTTCACGCTCTGCACCGCGGTTGCCTGCAGTGCCGTGCGCAGCTCCTCCACGACCCTGCGGGCCTGCTGGCCCGCATCCCCCATGCTGCCCAGCGCCTGCGTGATGCCATCGAGCGCCGCCCGCAGGCTTCCTGCCGGGAGCTTGAGGGTCGAAAGCTCGTCAAATCGAATCGTTTGCGTAGGTTTCCCTCCTTTTTTGTCCGGTCACTGCAGCAGGGCAAGCAGCCTTTGCTTTTCGGCCTCCTGCGCGGGGCTGGCCGGGCTGCGCAGCTCGACCGCCGCGCGGTGGGTGCGGTAAAAGTCCAGTTCCCAGTTTTCCAGCCGCTTGCCGCGGCGCAGCTTGTCGCGGATGGCCACTACCGTGGCAAAGCTTCCCTCGCCGATGGCATCGAACCACGCCAGAAAGCTCCACCAGTGCAGGTACGGCAGGGTGCGCACATCCTGCCCGGCCGCCCGGCTGATGCCCGCAGCGATGAGCGGTGCGTCCTGCTGCCAGTCCATCAGCGGCGGACCGGGGCGCGCCTGCTCACGGCGGCCCGCCGCCAGAAACCGCGCCAGAAAATCCGTAGCCTGCGGCCAGCAAGCCTGCGGCATCTCGGCAAATGTTGGGTAAAACAGCCGCATCGCCACATACCAGCGCCCGCTTTGGTCCAGCTGTGGGTCAGCCGTGCCGCCCAGCCAGCGCAGCAGCTCCAGAATATCGCGGTAGTCGGTGCGTATCGCATACGCCGCGCCGTCCAGCTCTGCCTGCATCGGCAGGCACCAACAGCCCGTCATTCGGCGCCCCGGGCTGCGCGGGCGGCCTGCGCGGCAGCCTCGGCCGCATCGGCGGCGGCGTGCAGGCGGCGCTCGGCCCCCTCGCGCAGGATCGGCGTCAGCGCCTCGAGCAGGTTCTGCACCACGCGCCGCCCGTTTGCCCCGACCCCGGCCAGATTCACACCGTTCAGGATCGCATCAAAGTCGTTTTCCGCGCCGAAGATTTCCCCCAGCAGCCGCTTGATCCGCCCGTCATAGTCCTGCAACAGCGCAAGGCCGGCGGCGGCGCGCTGCTGCTCATCCCCGCCAAGCTGCCCCAGCGCTGCTGTCAGCTCGGCATCATACCGCTCCAGTGTTTTGCCCGCCGCAAAAAAACGGTGGTAGAGGTTCGGGTCTGCCGGGTTGAAGCGCAGCACGCCCCGCCCGTTGACGGAAAATTCCTCCACACCGGTGTCAATGTTCAGTTCCATTGGATACTCCTTTCCGCTAAGCCTTCCCCCGCGGGGGAAGGTGGCGCCGCAGCGCCGGATGAGGGGCGGCCTTGCCCTGCCGCCCCCTGCCGTTTTTACGCTTCGGTAAATTTCTTAGCCGTCGGGTCAAAGCTGCCCTTAGTCTTGACGCCGGTGTAATGCACATTGAAGGGGATCTGGTAGCCGGTCGTATCGCCGCCGTAGCTGACGATCTCGATGTAGCATTCCTCGCGCACGGCCGGGTAGGCGCCCGCCGTGTCCTTGCTCCACAGCTTGACCTCCACAATGTCGGTCTTGAGGTCGTCCAGCACAAGATCTCCGTCAATGATGGCCTGCAGCTTTTCAAACAGCGGGTCGCCCTCCTCGGCATAGTAGGGGCTGACCTTGCCCTGCTTCTGGTAGCTGTCGATGACCACCGAGGTCTGGCCGAGGATGTTGGACTTCTTCTCGACATTGGCCGTCAGCTCAGGGGCGTATTCCTCCAGATCCTGCCCCAGACGAGTGTAGTTTGCCTCGCCGCTGCCAAAGGCGGCGTTCAGGTAGTGGGCCATGTATCTGCGTTCAATTTTCATTGCATTTCCTCCGTATAAAGCTGTGTGTATTCTGCCTGCAGGCGCAGGGTGTATACCGCCGTGCCGCCCGGCTCGGCGCGCTCCATCCGGCCCTGCTCCGCGCGCAGGCACTCCTGCTGCGGCTCACTGCCGAGCACCGGCGTGCGGTGCGCGGCGCTCTCGGCGGCGATCCACGCCTGCAGCGCCAGCAGCCGCGCCTCGTTTTCGGCGCAGGTATCCGGCAGGCAGAGCCGAAGCGTGAACTCCGCCCGGCAGCGCTGCCTTACGCCGCCCAGCAGGTTCTGCCGGCGGTCCAGCACCGTGATGCCCCCGGCCCACAGGCCGGCCGTGCCCGGTGCGGGGCCGACATCACCAACCTGCACCGTAAGCCCCTGCAGGGCAGGGGCCCGGGCCAGAAATGCGTAGAGTTTTTGCATCATGGTAGTCCTCCTATCTCTAAGCCTTCCCCCTTTGGGGGAAGGTGGCCCCGCAGGGCCGGATGAGGGGCAGCCTGCCACCCGGCGTCCCTTTCCCGTGCAGCAGCGGCCGGCTCGCCCCTCATCAGCCGCCTGCGGGCGTCAGCTTCTCCCCCGAGGGAGAAGCCAAAGGTTTTTTCACCTCGTCAGGCTGTGGACGCCGGTGCCGCTGCCGTTCCACCATGCACCGGCCTCGACATGGTGCAGCCTGCCGTGCAGCCGCATCGGCAGCACATACTGCACCACCGCCGCATTTTCCACCGCAGCGGGCACAAAACCCGACCAGTCCTCCCACTGCAGCACCGGCCCCTCGCCAAGGCAGAGCCGGTCACCCGGGGCCAGCGTGTAGTCCGCGCCGTAACGTGCAGCTGTCTGCGGTATGACCACCAGCAGCGCCGTGCCCTGCCGGGTGCCGCCTGCATCGGGCAAGGCGCGCCTGCCCTGCTGCCAGTACACGCCCCGCAGCACGCGGCGCATCACCCTGCGGTGCGCTGCATCGGGGTGGTAGAGGGTCACGGTCTCGCCGCAGAGCTTATCCATTGTTCACCCACCGCCCTATGCTGTAGTAGTATCCGGCCTCGCGCCGGTAATGCCGCGCGCGGTCGTCCAGCGTGCGGGCGCAAAGCTCCGGCGGGGCGGTGTAGGTCTCGCTCACGCTGCCGATGCTCACCCGCGCCAGACCGCGCCGCTCGTCCTCCTGCGCAAATTCATACATCGCATCGGCGATCGCGCAGAGCGCCATCTCGGCGGCGGCGTCCTCGGTATACGCCCCCGCCGGGGTCATGGGGTAGATGCGGCGCATACGCTTCAGTTCAATTTCAGCGCGCTTCAAAAAGCGCGGGAACTCGCTCTCGGGGATATCCTCCCCGGCGAACTGCTCCTTATAAAAGGTGTAATCCGGCATGCGCCCGCCCCCTTACGCCTTAAACTTTGCCAGCACGACCTTGGCCTCGTTCGACAGCACGGCGACATAGAACTCGTCTGCGGTGATCTCGGTGGTGCGGGTCTTGGGCTTGCGCTCGGTCTCGATGTTGACCTCGCGCTTACGGTAGATGGTCAGGGCGGGGATCTCATCGTCCACCTCGGGGTCAGCCTCCAGCTTGACGATCGGGCAGGCGTAGACGCCGTCCGCCAGCGGCACCTTTTTGCTGGGCACCAGGCGGCAGCCTGCGATCATGCCGATCTCACCGGTCAGGCCGACACCGGGGGTGTACTTGTCCGCGCTGAGGAAGTCAGGGTTTTTGCGCAGCTGCGTGACCTGCTTGGGGTGGATGAACAGCACCTTGTCGGAGCAGCCCATCTCCTCCTCAAACAGATCGACCGCGTCCACGATCGCATTGTAGCTGATGGCGGCCTTGCTGCCGTCATAGATCAGGCTGGCCGTCTGCAGCGCCTCCATGCAGTCGCTGTCGATCTTGGCGGCGATGGCCAGCGCCAGTTGGGTGTTGGCCTCCCCCACCGGGTTGCCGTAGCCGGACAGCACCGCCTCATCGGTCAGGCCGATGCCCTTCATCGCCTTTTTGATCTTAGCCTTGCGGGTGGAGGTCGTCATCTTCTCAATGGCGACCTCGCCGCCCTCGGCCACATCGGACGCATCGCCGATGTAGGTGTAGGCGGGCACCGTGATGGTGTCGCCGGGCACACCGGCGAGCGTATCATCAATTTTGGCGAACGGCGCCACGCGCAGCTTCTTGGGGATACGGGCCGAGACCATGTCGCCCATGACCTCCGGGTCGATCAGATCGGACAGCTTCGTGATAAAATCAGACATAAATTTTTCTCCTTTTCAAATCCGATTGCTTTGTAGGGACCGGGTATGCCCGGCCCTCAACTTTTTTGTGGTTGCCTCTTTTCCTGTTTGCCGCAGGGCTTCCTCCCTCCCGCGGGGCGTCGGGGACGCCGCCCCCTACTTCTTCATTTCCTGATACACCTCCGGGTTTTCCCGCTTCAGCGCCAGCCGCTCGCGGTAGCCCATGCGGTCAAATGCCGCACGGTCAGGCGTTACCGGCACACTGCCGGTCCCCGCCGCATAGGGTGCCGGGGTCATCTGCTTCTGCTCGTCCATCAAGCCTCACCTCCCTTCTGTCTCTCCGCGCCGATAAACCGGCGCCGTATCTCGGCCAGCTCCGCCTCTGTCTCGCACGGCAGGTCAAAATACCATGCCAGCGCCAGTTCGGGGCGCAGCAGCCCTGCATCCACCATCTCGCGCTGCTCTGCCCAGACGCGGGCGCGGTCATACAAAACGCCGTCGCCCCAGTCTATAGACGGGGCCGCGTCCGCCGCACCATGCGGCACGCCGTACAGCGCGCCCAGCGTGCCGCAGAGTGCCATCGCCTGCCGTACGGTGTCCGCCCAGGCGGCCTGCAGGTCGCGGATGGTCAGGTCATAGTCCACCGCTGTTGCGGTGATCTCGGTCGCGGTGCGCGGCTCGCCGGTGCCGTCCAGCTCGCTCAGGATTCCGCGGCGCAGCCCCAGCAGGCTTTCGCAGCCGCGTAAAAGATCCTGCTTGCGGGCCAGATAGCTCTGCTCCCGCAGGGCCGGGCTGTAGACCGTCACCCCCACATTGGCGGGGTCGTCCGGCAGGCCGACAAACAAATCATCGCGCAGCGCGCGCCGCCCCTGTGCATCAGGCCGGAGCAGGTCCTCCGACGCAAACACCCGCGAGGCACCGTTCGCAAACTCGGTGTTCAGCTGCTCCTCGCAGCGGGCCAGCGCGTGCAGCAGCCCCGCCGCCGGGGCGTAGATGCTCACGGCATCGGTGCTGCCGTCCACGCAGTTCATCAGCGGCATCCGCAGCACGGCCAGCCCCACGCCCTGCACGCCGGGCAGCACCAGCTGCGGCACCAGCGCCGCACAGGCGGGCAGGGTGCTCAGCGGCACGCACCGCCCCAGCATCTGCCCGTTCAGCTCAAACAGCCGTGTCTCGATGGTCAGCCCCTCGGCACCGGCCGTGCGGCGCTCCAGCAGGGCATACTGCCGCCCGTCACAGCTGTGACGCTCCATCGTGCCGACCGCCAGCAGCCGGCCGTGTGCATCCCGCGCCAGCGGCACATAGCAGTCACGGCGGATGGCCGTAAAGTCAAACCCGCCGTCCGCCGGCACCGGCTTGAGCAGACATTCCCCGCCGACCAGCGCGTACTGCATGGCGGTGCGCGCCACCGCGTTCAGGGCTTCCAGACTGCGCTGCACGGCCTCCGGCGCAGCGGGCGGCAGCCGGGTCTCATATTCAGCAAACACGGTGCGGCAGAGCTTGCCCACGATGAGCGCCGCCAGCCGCGGGGCCGCATCCTCGCCGGGGCGCGGCGCGCCGTAGTACAAATCCAGCCACTCCCGCAGCGCGGCCCGCATTTTTGCCGATGTCACATCGCTTTTTCCAAAAGCCTGTTCCAGATAAGTTTGTATAGTCCGTTCCTCCTTTCTTAAGGCCTTCCCCCTGCGGGGGAAGGTGGCGCCGCAGCGCCGGATGAGGGGCAGCATTTCCGGCGCATCCCATAAACGGGCAATCCCGGCAGCTTCGCCCCTCATCAGTCAGCGGTCGGAGCCGCTGACAGCTTCCCCCAAAGGGGAAGCCGCGCTGCCTCAATTTCCTCTCCTCCTCCACACCCCTTCCAGCGCGTAGCGCACCGCATCAATGTGGTGGTTGTTCACATCGGGGTAGCCGGGCAGCACCTCGCCGGTGCGGGGGTCGCGCGCATACTCATACTCGCTGAACTCGGCCGCCGTGTCCGGGCAGCGCGCCGGGTCGATGACGATAGCCGCCAGCCCCTGCAGCCACTTCATGCTCTGCCGCACGCTGCCGGGGCCCTTTTGCGCCGCACGGCAGGGCAGCCCGGCGGCGCGGTAGTCGGCGCAGGACTTCGGCTCGGCGGCGTCCGCCGTAAGCGGGCCGCTGTCGGGGTCGGTCAGGCCGCGCTCTGCCAGCAGCCGGGCCGTCTCGCGGTTGGGGGTACGGCGGCGGGTCAGCTCGTCATAGATGATCAGCGTGCGCCGCGCCGCATCGTAGCACACCGCATTGTAGGCCCATGGGTCGGGGTACCAGCCCCAGTCAACGCCGTGGTAGACCCGGTCGCAGCGGTCCAGCTCGTCCTGCGCAAGGGTGCGCAGCTGCAAATTGTCAAACACCGCCGCGCCGCTGCCCACCACCTCGCCGCCGTACTCATGCCGGTATGCCGCCGGGTTCGTCCGCTCAAGATGCGCTGCATCCTCCCAGAACCGCTCCCCCAGCAGCCCGCGAGGCAGGTCGCGGTAGGTCGAGTGGTGTACCAGCTTGCCGGGGCGCTGCTCCAGCGCGTAGCGGTTGACCCAGCTGCGGGCCATGGCCGGCGGGTTGAAGCTTTTCAGCGTCAGCGCCCAGCTGCCGCCGCGCAGCACCGTCTGCTCGACATTGCGCACCTCCTCGGGGCCGTCAAACTGGTCAAGCTCCTCAAACCAGCAGACCCCCACCGAGCCGAACGGCAGCTTCAGGCTTTTCAGCTTGCCCGGGTCGTCCAGCCCGAAGAACAAAATTTTCTGCCCGGTCGGCAGATAGGTACATTCCATCGGGCTGACCGTGCAGCGGAAGTACCCCGCGCAGCCCAGCTCCCCGATGGCCCATACGATCTGGTTGTACACACTGTTGCGCAGCGTGCCGCCCACCTTGCGCAGCACCACGGCATGGCAGTCCGGGCGGCGCAGCAGCTGCCACACAAGCTCGATGGACAGATAGCTGGACTTGCCCGACCCGCGCCCGCCCTTGGCCACGACCTCGCTGATGCCGCCGCTGCGTATCGCGGTATGCACCGGCCAGAAAACACCCGGTATCTTTTCCTTCAATCTCACCCGCATCGGTCTGCCGCCAGCTCCTCTCTCTCATTCGTCCACGATGACGACCCCCTCCTCCCTTGCGCCGTCCCCCAGCCCCAGATGCTTGTAGAGCATCTCGAGTGCGCGCAGCTTGTCGGCCACCTTGACCGGCGGGCCGCCCTCCTCCCCCGGGACGGCGAAGGCGATCTCGGCCAGCTCGCCCAGCACATGGTCCGCGTTAATTTCGCACAATGACATTCCTCCCTTCGGGCATGAAAAAACTCGCGGGCGACTTACCTGTCTCCCACGAGTTTCGATGCTACCATATTACCACTATTAGTTGTGAAATACAATGAAATCCCGTGAAGTCTCTGCGAAATTTCGGGAAATGTTTTTCACGCCTCCTTTTCCGGCTCCATCCGCTCAACCGCCGCGCGGTGCAGCTGGTAGACCCGGCGCTGCACCACGCCCATCGCATCGGCGATCTCTGCAAAGCTTTGGCCCATGAGGTAGCGCCGCTGCAGCACCTGCCGCCCTGCGCTGTCCCCCACCGTCAGGATGCCGCGCATCACCTCCATCCGGGCCGCCATGCAGCCATCCAGCTGCTGCGCCAGCCTTTTCTGCGCATCTTCGATATGTTCCACCGCGCGGGGCAGCCGGTCGGCATCGGGGCCGCTGCGCCCCGGCATACCGGACATGCACGCCGTCACCCGTGCTGCATCGCTGCGCAGCACCGTGATCTCCTCCTCCAGCATACGCTGGCAGCTCAGCGCGGTCTGGTAGCGCCCAAGCCACGCCACTTTTTCCTGATAGTTCATCGCGTTCCTCCTTTATTGCCTCTGTCATTGCGGAAAATGTTGGTTATCTCCATCCTATATCAACAACCGCCAGTTGTCAATAGCATTTTAACAACTTTTCTTTGTCAATACAAAAAATGGGACTTCCACTCTCTTTTTCATCTCCCGCGGCCCCAGCGGCTCCTGAACGACAAAGCCCGCCCCGGATTGACCCGGGACGGGCTTTGCTTTTATCTTATGTTCTTCGGTAGGGGCGAGCATCGCTCGCCCACCACCTCCCGCCGCTGCCTGTTTCCGGGGCATCGGGGACGCCGCCCCCTACAACCACCGGCCAGCAGCCGCCCTGCATCACCTCAGCACAGCGGTGCCACCAATCTCAGCACCGCGCTGTACATCGTGCCGAAGAACCCTGTGCGGCAGTCCGCCAGCTTCACATCGGCGCTCTCCCTTTCGATCTCCGCCAGATCGCGCCGCACATCGTCCAGCACTGCGCCGCCGTAGATCAGCACGCTGTTCTCAAAATGCAGGTAAAGGCTGCGGTAATCCAGATTCACCGTGCCCACCGCCGCAATGCGGTCGTCTACCAGCCATGTCTTGGCATGCAGAAAGCCCGGCGTATAGCTGAAGATCCTGACCCCCGCGCGCAGAAGATGCGGAAAGTAGCTCCGGGTCAGCTGGTAGATCGTCGGCTTGTCGGGCACGCCGGGCGTGTAAATGCGCACATCCACACCGCGCTTGGCCGCCAGCCGCAGGCAGGCCAGCAGGTCGTTGTCCAATATCAGGTAGGGCGTGCAGATCTGCAGCCGCCGCTGCGCCTGATTGATCAGCTCCAGATAAACATTCTTCGCCACGGCCTCGCGGTCCACCGGGGTGTCGGCAAAGGGCTGCACCAGACAGTCGGTCGGCACCGGCGCGGCGGCGGGCAGGTCGCGGTCGATGTCAATATCCTCCTCGGGGTACTGCGCCTTCCAGAAGGTCAGGAAAATGTTGGCCAGTGCCCCCGCGCCCGGCCCCTCCAGCCGGACGCCGCTGTCCTTCCAATAGCCGAACCGCACCAGCCGGTTGATGTATTCATCGGCCAGATTCACGCCGCCGGTAAAGCCGATCTTTCCGTCAATGACCATGATCTTGCGGTGGTCGCGGTTGTTCATGACAAGGTTCAGCACCGGCACGCAGCGGTTGAAGCTGAACGCCCGGATGCCCTCCGCCCGCAGCAGCTCGGCATAGTTGTGGGGCAGCAGGCTCAGGCAGCCCGCATCATCGTAGATGACCCGCACATCCAGCCCGGCAGCAGCCTTGCGGCGCAGGATCTCATGGATCTGGCCCCACATCTCGCCCATGCCGATGATAAAGCTCTCGACAAAGATGCTGTGCTCGGCGCTCCGCAGGGCGGGCAGCATGTCGGCCAGCATCGTCTGGCCGTCCGGGTAGTATCGCACCGCCGTGCCGCCGTACAGCGGCGCCGGGGCGTAATCGTGCAGATAACGCGCTGTCAGCGCTGCCCGCGGGTCAGCCGCGCGCAGCCGGGCCACAGCGGCGGGGTCCTCGCGCCGGGTATCCGCCATAGCCTGCTCGGCCCGCTCCTGCCGGCGGCGCAGGCCAAGTGCCGGGCGCTTGTTGCCCCACAGCAGGTACAAAAGGCCGCCCTGCACCGGCATGACTGCAAACAGGATCATCCAGCTGATCTTGAACTCCGGCACGGTGGAGTCCTGCCGGATCAGCGCCAGACACATGATGATGCTCAGCGTCAGGCCGGCGGCGTTGAACCACCGGGCATAGTCCGCCAGACGGTAAAACAGCGCAAACAGCCACACCACCTGCAGCACAAGCAGCACGGCCGTCACGACCAGACGGCTGAACACAAGGTTCAGCACCCGGCGCAGCATCAGCCGCCAGTTATGTTTTTTCATAAAGGGCTTTCCTCCTGCTGCATGATCCCGTAAAACAAAACGCACCCCATCGCATATAGGACGGGGTGCGGCAGCATTTTATTCCATTACAGACGGTCAATGGCGGCCATGCAGTCGTCCATAGACATAAAGGTCACGGCGCAGTTGGAGCCGATGAACCACCGTTCATCCCCGTTGCAGACGATTTTGCGGATAAGCTTGCCGTGGTACTCAGTCTGGATGTAGATCCCGTTGGGCACTCTGTTTCCCTCCCAGATATAGTAGTATGGGCCGGGCGGCTGCGTAAGATGATGGGTTTTCCGCACCGCGGCTTTATATAAAGTATAAAGCAAAACCTCTCCGCGCGCAAGGGGCTTTTCGCCGTAGTTTATGTACGAATCGCGCCATTTTTTGGCACAACGCACAAAGGGTGCGCAGCATCGCACTTTGCTTAGCGGGCGGTTTTTTCTCCGCCGCGCCGTACAGGCACGAAAATTGTAAAAAAATCTTGCGTGTTTCTGCGAAATGTGTATAATAGAAGTAGTATATTGTGTAGTGGTATCTCAAAATGCCACCCGATTTTACCAATAGTGACCGGAGGAACTTAGCTATGACAAAACTGGAAACGCTGCAGTTGAAATTGACTGCGACCCGCGTGCGCATGGGTGTGATCGAAGCCACCCACGGTGCCGGGTGCGGTCATCCGGGCGGCAGCCTGTCCGCAGCGGATGCCTTTACTTACCTGTATTTCCGCGAGATGCGCATTGATCCCGAGCAGCCGCAGGACCCCAACCGCGACCGCTTTGTCCTGAGCAAGGGCCACTGCGCGCCCGGCCTGTATGCCACGCTGGCGGAGCGCGGTTTCTTCCCGGTCGCTGACCTGCCCACCCTGCGCCACTCCAACAGCTACCTGCAGGGGCACCCCAACATGAACACCGTGCCCGGTGTCGATATGAGCACCGGCAGCCTGGGCCAGGGCGTTTCTGCCGCCTGCGGCATGGCGCTGGGTGCCAAGAAGTCCGGCAGCGACATCAATGTCTACACCCTGCTGGGCGATGGCGAGATCGAGGAGGGCGAATGCTGGGAGGCCTTCATGTTCGCCAACCACTACAAACTGGATAACCTGTGCATCATGATCGATGTCAACGGCCTGCAGATCGACGGCGCCACCCGCGATGTCATGAACTCTGAGCCGCTGGACCGCAAGATGGATGCCTTCGGCTTCAACACCATCGTCTGCAACGGCAACTCCTTCGCCGATCTGGAGCAGGCCTTCAAGATGTTTGACCTGTCCCACGGCAGCGGCAAGCCCACCTGCTTCCTGCTGCGCACCACCAAGGGTCTGGGTGTCAGCTTCATGGAAAATTCCGTCGGCTGGCACGGCAAGGCCCCCAATGACGACGAGTACGCCCAGGCCATGTCTGAGCTGCGCGCCGCCCACGCATCGCTGGAAAAGGAGATCGAGTTCAACAATGGCTGAGATTAAAAAAATTGCTACCCGTGTCAGCTATGGCAACACGCTGGTAGAGCTGGCCCAGCAGGGCGCTGACAATCTGGTGGTCTTTGACGCCGACCTGGCCGCCGCCACCAAGACCGATATCTTCAAGAAGGCCTACCCGGACCGCCACTTTGACTGCGGCATTGCCGAGCAGAACATGGTCGGCGTTGCCGCCGGCATGAGCACGATGGGCTATGTTCCCTTTGTGTCCAGCTTTGCGATGTTTGCTGCGGGCCGCGCCTTTGAGCAGATCCGCAACTCCATCGGCTACCCCCACCTGAATGTCAAGATCGGCGCCACCCACGCCGGCCTTTCTGTCGGTGAGGACGGTGCCTCCCACCAGTGCTGCGAGGATATCGCCCTGATGCGCTCCATCCCCGGTATGGTGGTGCTGAGCCCCGCTGACGATGTCGAGGCCCGCGCCGCCGTCATCGCCGCTTACAACTATCAGGGCCCCGTCTATCTGCGCTTCTCCCGTCTGGCCACCCCTGTTTTCCACGATCCGGAAACCTATGAGTTCCAGATCGGCAAGGGCGAAAAGCTGACCGATGGTTACGACATCGCTGTCATCGCCACCGGCCTGATGACCAACGAGGCGCTGCGCGCCGCCGTGCTGGCCAAGCGTCAGGGTCTGAATGTCCGCGTCATCAACATGCCGACCATCAAGCCCATTGACGAGGAGATCATCCTGACGGCTGCCCGCGAGTGCGGCCGCATCATCACGGTCGAGGAGCACAGCGTCATCGGCGGTCTGGGCGAGGCTGTCTGCGCGGTTGTCAGCGAGAAGCTGCCCTGCCTCGTGCATCGCATCGGCGTGCAGGATCAGTTCGGCCACTCCGGCCCCGCCAATGAGGTCCTGCGCGATTACGGCCTGACTGCCGAGAACATCGTCAGCGCCATCCGCGAGATCGTCCGCCCCGAAAACAAGTAATTTCCCCAAAATAACCCAACAGCCCTTGAGGATAAGTTCCCCAAGGGCTGTTTTTTTGTTGTAGGGGGCGGCGTCCTCGACGCCCCGAAAAGCCTCCCCTCTCAGGGGAGGTACCCGAGCGAAGCGAAGACGGAGGGGCTTTGCCGGGCCGTGCCATTGCCGCGCCGTTAAGCCTTAAAATTGCTCCACCCTAAATACGGTCGCTCCGCTGGCCTTGGCTGCTTCCAGCCCAATGCCCGAATCCTCAAAAATCATCGTCTCGGCAGGTGTCACATGGAAATACGCCATCGCCTTGCAATACCCCTCCGGGTCGGGCTTCTGCTTTTCCACATCCTCGCCGGTCACAATCAGCCCAAACAGTTCCCGCACACCGAAATGCTCCAACACCTCGGTGGCGTTTTGCTTGCTGCCGGTCGTCACACAGGCCAGATCATGCCCGGCCGCCTGCATTGTGCGCAGTATCTCCATCAACGCCGTGTTAGGCCGCACCATGTCCAAAAAGTCACTGTACAGCTCCTTCTTGCGGTCATGCACCCGCTCCACATCGGCGTCACAGGGGTCGCCGCCCATCAGCGGGCGCAGAAAGCGGGTGTAATGCCCGCCGTTGCAGGACGCTGCATAGTATTCATCGGTCACGGTAAAGCCCATTTCCTCCAGCGCCGCGCGGTAGGACGCCGCATTGGCCGGCACCGTGTCCAGCAGGGTCCCGTCCAGATCCACACAGATCAGCATAGCTTTCCCTCTTTTCCTTCACAAAAATCAGCCACATCGTTGGCCACCATCACCAGCCCTGCATAGAACATCGGCGCGCGCTTGCGGTCCTTGGCCAGCTTGTAGGGCATCAGCCGCAGCCAGTGGATGACCTCATGCATCAGGATGCTCTCCACCTGCGCACGCGGGTAGCGCTGCTTCAGATCCTCCATCAGGGCTGCCAGCAGCGCATCATAGGCCGCGCTGCGGGTCAGCTGAAAGTCAATGCGGTTTTCCTGCACCGCCGCGCGGGGCGTTTTCATCATAAATTCATAGCTGCCATGCAGGCTTTGCAGCAGCTTGCCGTAATCGAGGAAGGGACTTTCGTGCAGATTGCCGGTGTTCGGGTCGATGAGATACCACCCGTCATTGTCGGTACGGCAGATGATGTTTTCAATCGTCAGATCGCCGTGGATCGTCCCCACGGGGTCCGCCGCAAACAGCTCGCGCAGCCGCGCATGGTCAAACAGCCCGTCCAGCCGGTTCAGATTTTTGTACTCTGTACCGTTGATCCAGAGCGTATCGCAGCCGACCAGCTCGCGCAGGGCGCGGTCCTCACGGATCTTTTTGAGGTTGCCGTCCACCTTTGTCTCAATGTACTTTTCGATTGCTGCAGGGTCCGCCGCGCGGGCGGTCGGGCGGTACAGCTGCTCCTCCAGCGTCTGCAGCACCTCCCGCAGGATGCGCCGGCTCTTCTCGACCGGGTTGGAGTGCAGATAGCGGAACATCCCCACCGCCTGCGGGTTGTAGGTCATGTCATACCAACAGCAGCCATCCTCCCGCGCAGTGCGCAGGATCTCGCACAGCGGCAGCCGGTCCTGCTGGGCGCGCAGCCAGTCGATCTGCTCAGCCAGCTTGTCTCCGTCCACGCCGAAGGCATATTTGCGGTAAAAGGTAGCCTGCTTGTCCATGCAGAGCATCGTTGTGGCGTTGGAGCCAGCCGAATAGTCCTGCAGGATCGTAATATCCCGGTTCATCTGCAGGAAGCGCTGCAGATACTCCTTGTTTTCCAGTCCGAAATACTTGCCCAGAAAGACGGCACGGTCATGCTCATCGGCCTGGGGCAGCAGATTCAGATAGCTTTCCTCCGCCGGGGCGGCCTGCGTTGCCTGATTGACCGCACCGCGCACACGCTCGGGCAGCAGCGTAGCTGCCCACATGGCCGCCAGCGGCAGCACAAACCACGCCAGCAGCAGCCCGCGCGCCGCAGGGGCGGCAGTGCCCAGCGCACCGCCGGGCAGCAGCGCCGTAAGATCGGCCGCGCTGCGTCCGAACAAAAGATCAAACACGCCGACCAGTTTCATCGGCTGCCCGGCAGCGGTCAGGGCCGCCCCCAGCGCCGTGTAGGACCCCAGATACGCCGCCCACATCAGCACTGTATTGGCGGCAAGGCGGCCGATCTTCACCCGGCCAAGATCCTTGAAGGTGTTGATCAGGCTCCAGAAAAACATCATGCCGTCAAGCTTCAGCGTGTCATTGAAGATGCCGCAGAACGCCAGACAGATCTTTTTCAGCCAGTCACGCAGCACCGACACCAGCACCAGCGCCGCCGCCAGCACCAGCGAGAACACCAGATAGTACCGCGCTGCGCCGCGCACAGCGGCCCCGCCCTGCCCCAGCAGTGAAAAGGCGATAAAGCCCAGCGCCACGAACCAGACATCAAGGAACCGGTCCATAATGACGGTGGCCAGCGCAAAGCCGACCCCGCTCTTCATCCGCCGCCCGGGGAATACCGCGCGGAACACATCCCCCAGATGGAACGGCAGCACAAAGTTCAGCGCATAGCCGCCGGCCATACCGCGCAGCATCTGCCCGCGCAGCGGCCGCTCATAAATGCGGATAAACTGCTCCCACCGCAGCAGACGGAACGCATGGCCCACCAGCACCAGCACCAGTGCCAACACAAAATATAGTCCGATCATCAGTCCGTGACCCTCTCCCGCTTCCTTTTATCTTTCATCACCGCATAGATGATCCCCGCCGCCGTGACAGCATACCCGGCAATGAACGGTGTCAGATAATACAGGAAATATGTATCCGGTGCGGTCAGGAACACCAGCGGAATCCGCACAAAAAATGTTCCCGCCGCGAACAGCAGCATCCAGCGCCGCCGTACCAGCAGTACCAGACAGGCCGCAAACAGCAGCACAAAGGGCGGCAGCATCCACCAAGTCCAGTCGATCAATCCGCCCGCAAAGTCCCCGCTCAGCGCCACATTTATGATAAAGTTCTTGCGCAGCTCCTGATTAAGTGGCTTTACCGCTGCGCTGTCCTGCAAAAATTCTATCAGCACATCGCGCTCCGGCTCGCCCTCATACATCAGGAAGGACGATGCAAAGACTATCTTCTGGTTGGACCGCCCGTTCTGACGCTGGCGCAGCGTATTGTTAAACACATCAAGCCGCTCCCGCAATAGGCTTTTGGGGTAACGCAGCGCCAGCCGTGCGATTGCACCGCGGCATTCCTTCCACTCCGCATCGCTGCCGCCATTGCGCAGGATTGCCTCGCGCAGCGCATTGCCATGGATTTCGGGATGACTGCGGCAGTAATCCACATCATAGATCTTATCGATCGCAGCAAGCTCCGCTGCATCCTCTGCCGGATTGGCATCCTGCACAAGCGCCGCCATCTGGTAGCACAGTGCGATCCGCTGGTACTGCCACGCCTCCCCCATCAGGGAGCTGGTGTATCGGGAGGATGCCATATATCCGCACAAAATCAGCGCTGTCACAGCACCCAGCGCCAGCGGCCGCAGCAGCTTTTTGCAGCAAAGCACGGCCAGCATGACCGGAATCGCCGCCAGATAATAGACGCACTCACTGCGCCAGGAGGCTGCCAGCGCACCCAGCACAACAACAGCCGTCAACTCAGCCCGGGTCAGCCTGGTGCCGCGCAGGTAGAAGGCCACCAGCATGAAAACCAGAAAAAGCTCGCACCAGCATGACCATGTCGTCCGGAATGGATTCTGGTTGTGCATCAGCACCGGCGGCAGCAGGAACGGCAGGTAGACGATGGCGAACCACACCGGCTTCACCGGTCGAACCAGCCGTTTCTCGGTAAGATCCTGGGCCGTAGCTGCAAAGCAGCCTACCGCCGCACTGATGAGCAGATTCTGGATAAGCACTACCCCTCCGGGTATGGGCACAAACATCAGTGACAGGATAAAGGCACTGCTCGTCAGAAAATGCTGCCATGCATCCATCTGCAGTGTTCTCGCCAGAGACAGCACATTCAGGTCGTCATTGCCCCAGCAGCCCGGCCAGACGATGAGCAGCACGATCAGATTTACCGCCAGATACGGCAGCGTCCACTGCAGCCAGCGCCAGACAAAGCGATCCTTCGCGCGGAGCTTTTTGACCAGCGTCACGATTCCGTGGACAAGCAGAAAAGCAAGAAGCACAAACAGTGCCTTATAAACAAAAAATGCCGTGGTTCGCCAATCATACCGGAAAAACAGTCTGTCCGTCCAAAGCGTCAGTATCCCCCACAGCACGGCCACAAGCAGTTCTGGGATGATTTGTTTTTTTGCCGATGTGTTCATGTGTTCTCCTTCCATCGGTCACCCCAGCGCATCAAATCCGGCGCGGTTCTCCGGTTTTTCTGCGGTGCGGTATTCGTCCGGTGTGCCGAAAGGCAGGTGCAGATCACACGCAAAGCCTGCGATCCGTGCGCCCTGCGCTGCCAGCACATTGTAGATGCCGGATACAAAAAATTCCTTATACTCACAGTTTTTCAGATATGCGGCGCAGGCATCGGCGTAGGTGCGCTTATCCTTAAAATAATACGCGCCGCAGATGGCGTCATGGCTGACGACCTGCTTTTCCACCGTATGGCAGACATTGCCGTCCGCGCCGTACTGCAGGTAGCTGTAGGCCGGGGAATCGCTCTCAAAGGTCAGCAGCGCCCCCGCAGGGCCGTCGGCAAAGCGGCCCTTTTCGCAGAACGCATTGAACGCGCTGCAGATAAACAGGTGGTCGCAATCATTGAAAAGGATCGGCTCGCCCTCGGGCAGGCCCTCGCAACCCTTCAGCGCCGTGACAGCCGCCCCCTCGGTCACCTCCGGCAGGGCAATGATGCGTGCCTCAGGCCAGTAGGTCCGGATCTTTTCGTCAATCGCAAAGTCGCGGATATGCTCCTGCAGCACAACAAAGGTGATGTCGGCGCAGTCCACATATTTCTCAATACTGCGCGCCGCCCAGTAAAAGAACGGTTTTCCGTTAATTTCAATCAATGGCTTCGGGCAGACAAATCCGTTTTCAAAAAAGCGGCTCCCCCGACCGGCCATGGGGAGGATCAAGTGTAGTTTAGACATGATGTACCTCTTTTCAAAAAGCCTTTCCCAAGGGGCTGCGTCCGCAGACGCGTGTCGGAGCGCAACCGCTGAAAGCGGCTCTTAGCGCGGAGACTGAAGGTGGCGCGTAGCGCCGGATGAGGGGCGACCTGCCACCATTGCCTGTGCAATTTTCCGCAGAAGAATTGCTCCATTCACTCTGCCCTCATCAGTCGCCTGCGGCGACAGCTTTCCCCCGATGGGGAAGCCTTTTTACTTTCCCAGCCCTGCCAGCATCTTCGTTTCTGCCTCGATGACCCGGCCCAGGCCTGTCTCGATGTCCACCTGCGGCTGCCAGCCGTAGGCCTCGCGGGCGTGGGTGTTGTCGCACTGGCTGAACTTGTTCACCTCATGGTCAAGGATCTCCGGCTTGATGCCGTAGGCCCCGCCGTACAGCTCGGGATATTTGGCCCAATAATGGCTGCTCGGGCAGTACTTGGCCTCGATGCTCTTGCCCATCAGGCGGCTGGCAATGGCATACAGCTCCTTAACGGAATAGCTGCGGTTGCTGGAGACATTCACCGCGTCAAAGCCCTTCTGGGGCTGCTCCACCACGCGCAGCGCCAGCGCGATCAGGTCATCGACATAGATATAATCGCGGCGCTGGTTGCCGTCAGAGTGGAACTCCGGCGTGCGGTCGTAGTACAGCTCGCGGATCATGTAGCCCACAAACGGCGGCTGCTTGCGCAGGCAGTCGATGTGGGGGCCGTAGACATTGGCAAAGCGCAGGCAGGTCACGGTCATGCCGTAGGTGTCGGCAAAGCTCTGGGCAAACCGCTCGCCGCAGTATTTTGTGTTGGGGTAGATCAGCGTCGGCGGGTTGAACTTCGACTCCACGGTCGGGAACTCGGTCTCGTTCTCATACATAGCGTTGGTGGAGGCCTGCACCAGCTGCCGGATGCCGGTGCGGCGGCCTGCCTCCAGCAGGTTCACAAGGCCCAGCGTATTGACCTCAATGGCCTGCACCGGGTCGCTCTGGCAGTCCGGCAGGGGGGCAATGCCCGCAATGTTGTACACGACCTCGAACTTTTCTTCCTCAAACAGCTGGAGCATCCCGGCCTTGTCGCGGATATCCATCTTCCGCACCTCGGCACCGAAATCATGGTCATCAAACTTCAGGTTGTCCATGTTGCCGTAGGAAAAGTTGTCGATACCCACGACCTCATCGCCGCGCTGCCACAGCTTGTGCCAGAGCTGACCGCCGATAAACCCGGCTGCACCCGTTACCAGAACCTTCATTGCAAAAACCTCCTTACAGGTTGGACGCTACGACCTCGTAGCTGTAATCCTCAATAATGTTGTCGCGCCACTCGCGCTCCACAAACGCCTTCGGCCCTGCCAGATACTTCCCGCAGAGCTTGAGCAGACTGATACCGAAGCTCGTCAGCTTATTGTTGCTGACCTGATCCTCCTCCCGCCAGCTGATGGGGAAGAACAGCACCCGCTGCTTCATCTGGCAGAGTGCCAGAATCATGCAATCGTTAAAATACAGCGTGTCAGGGAACTTTTTGTAGTATTCGTTTTTCAGCGGGGCCACGGCATACAGGTTCAGTCCGCTGCCCAGGTCGGTGATTTTTCTGCGCGCCACCAGACTGAAAAGCCAGTTGAAGCCGTAGTTGCCCACCGTGCGCAGCGCACTGTAGCCGCCGGTCTTGCTGCCGCGCATAAAGCGGGAGCCAAGGCAGCAGTCGTATTTTTTATAGGTATCATCGTTCAGGATCGGCAGCAGGTCGGCGATGGCCCCCTGATCGTCACCGTGCAGTACGACAAGATGCGCATACCCGTGGGCGGCCGCATAGCCGAACGCCACCTTATGGCTGCCGCCCAAGCCGTAGTTGCGGTCATTGCGCAAAAGGCGCACCGGCGCATCGGGGTGGCGGGCCATCCAGTCCTGCACAGCGGCCTCGGTGCCGTCGGTGGAACGGTTGTTTACAACGATGCACTCCCCCACCCAAGGGGCGATGCGTTTGTCAAGCAGCTGCGAAAGCACCCGCGTGACCTGCTTTTCACAGTTGTAGGCAGGGATAAAAACCAGTAGTTTTTCCATGAAAGGCTCCTTTTCTGCACACAATTCTACATAATAAAGATTATACAACACCGCACCGCCAATCGCAAGAAAAAAAGCCCCCTCTTGGGAAAAGAGGAGGCCATTTTTGCAGGTCAGGGCAGCGCAGACCTCCGCGGGCGGATATGGAATCCGCCCGCGCCCGCTCACGATACCACAAACCTGACTCTCTGTGCATCCGGATTCCGATACAGCACATACCCCACTGGGCACACCGCGTCCGCCTTTTCCAGCGTGGTCGTATCCACCGGCACGCCCTCGGCGGCCAGCACCCAGTCCGCCGCATCCAAATCGGTATATGCTCTGCCCGGGTACTCCGGTCCGACGGCCTCAGTTGTCAGGTCCAGCACGCCGTCTGCCAGCGCACCGCTCTGCAAAAGCGTCTCATACTCGACGATGTAGACATCCCGCGCGATATATGTTTCGATAAGCTGGCTGTCCCGCTGGCGCACCCCACAGGGCAGGAACAGCACCTTGCCGTCCAGCGCGGCAAGGCTCTCGTTCAGTGCGCTGGCGCCGGCCGCGCTCTCAGCGGGTATCGCGTAGGTCCAGCGGTTGATCCGCCACTCGCCCAGATAGCAGGCCGCGCAAAGCACCAGCGCAGCGGCAGCCAGCACCCTGCGGCCGCGGTGCCGCACCAGCACAGCGCCCAGCACAGCCACGCCCAGCACAATGCAGACGCGCCAGACAGCCAGCCACAGGGGCTGGCTGCCGCCGGGCAGGCGGTCGGTGCGGTCGGCCACAAAGTCAAACCACTGCAGCAGGGTATTGTCCCCCGCGCCCGCACCGATGGCCCGGCAGACCACTATAAAGCCGATGCCCCAAAGGGCGGTCAGCGCAGCCAAGAGTCGTTTCCGGGCGGGGGTCAGTGCCTCATCCAGCGTATCCATCGTCACGGCCAGCAGCGGGATGAGCAGCGGCTCCAGATACCGCATGTGCTGCCGGGGCGAGGGATCGTGCAGATCCTCCCGCACGGTGATGGACCATGCGATGACCGCCACGCCAATGCCCAGACAGAGCAGCAGGAAAAGCGGCAGCTGGGTACGGCGGGCATCGCTGCCCCGGCGGGGTCGGTGCAGCCCGCAGAGGGGCAGCAGCACGGGGTACACCCAAAACGCCAGCACGGTAAACAGTGCATCACAGACCAGTGCAAAGGGCAGGAAGCGCCACTGCTCCCCGGTCAGCCAGCCGGTCTGGTTGTAGGAGTTGCCCAGCCCCCGGAACAGCGTGACCTTGGCCAGCACAAAGCAGGCCAGAAAGCTGCCCAGCAGCGCCGCATTGCAGGCAAGCTCGGCACGCCAGCCTGCCTTATCGTGCCACCATACCCAGCCGCGCACCAGCACCCAGGCGATCAGGTAATAGAGCGCGACCTCCTTATTCAGATACAACAGGTAGCAGAACGCCCCCGCCGCCGCGCACCAGCCCACCCGGGCCCGCGGCGCAGCCAGCATAGCCCGCAGGAAAAAGTACACCTGCCACAGGGAAAGCGGCAGAAACACGGTTTCGCTCATAAAGGTAGCCGCTGCCGACATGGTGGGCAGCACTGCCGTAACCCCCACCAGAAACGCTGTGCGGCGCGGGTTCAGCCGCATCGCACGCGCCAGCGCATAGGCCGGAAAGACCGCGCTTGCCATATATACAGCATTCAGCCAGCCGATGGCCGTGATCTGCGCGGCTGTGGTCCGCAGCAGCAGCGCCGGCAGGATGCACAGCGGGTAGAGGATCTTCTGGTAATCGCTGGGCATATTGCGCACCCGCAGCCCGCGCCCCTGCAGCAGGCTGCGCGCCACATCCAGATAGCGCAGCTCATCGCTGTAGACGGCCAGCTCCCGCGGGTAGCTGCTCAGCAGCCCATAGACGACCGCGCACACCAGAAACACCAGCGCCACCGCCGCCCAGCCGTTGATTTTTTTCTTAGAAACCATTCACAGCCCCTTTTCGTCTGCCCCGTTTTCCTTACTTCAGCTTCACATAATACACCGGGCACTTCGCCACATCGGTCAGCAATTCCACGCTTTCTGTGTCCAGCGTGTCCTCGATCATCGTTTTCAGCGCATCTGCGTCATATACATACCCGTACACCACAAATCCATCCTGCAGATCGTGGCTTTGGGCGGCCGCCTGCAGGCTTGCCGCATCGTCACCGGCGCCTGCCTGATAGACAGCCTCCCGCGCGGCGAACTCTGTGACAAAGAGGTCCGGCGCCACATCGTAGCCGGCGTTGTTCAGCACAACGGCCGGCAGGGCGGCCGTCTTGGCCAGCGCCTCGGTGCGCGGGGCATACTGCTCGTACAAATATTCGTTGGGATGCACAAAATGTGCTGCCAGCACCGGCACCACAGCCAGCGCCAGCACAGCATCCCGCCGTGGGTCCAACCGCGCCAGAATCACCGCCGCCGCCGTCACGACTGCACCATAGATCACTACATAGTAGCGGTCAGCCTCAAACGGCGCAGCCTTGTCGATCAGCACCACATACCCGCAGGCAGCCAGCAGCAGCCCGGCGGCAAACAGGCCGTTGCCCCGCAGCCGCGCACCGCGCCGCCACAGCAGGATCGCCGCAGCCGCCAGCACAACGCCCCACAGCGCCAGCCCGCCGAACTGCGCCGCCAGTAGGCGAAACACCCGGCCCAGACTGGCCGCCCAGTCCGCCAGCGCCGAGACATCGAACACACTGGTAAACGCCTGCTTCCCGCGGGAGCCGGAAAAGATATGCTGCTTCATCGTGGGGAAGGCCAGATACGCCGCCCCCAGCCCGGCCAGCTCAGCCGCCGCATAGCCCGCCGCCGTTCTGAACCGCCGCGTGACCAGCAGCCACAGCCCGAACAGCCCGCAAAGGAAAAAGCAGTACACCAAAAAGAAATACTGGGTCAGCACACCCGCCAGCGTGGCAGCAAACAGGCCGGCCCATACGGTCCGGGGCGGCCGCGCCCCCTGCTGCAGCGCCTGCCACAGCACCACATGGCAGTACAGCAGCACAATGCCCTCCAGCATCATCAGGCTGTACATACGGGTAAAGACGGCCATACCCTGCACGCCGATGCTCAGCAGCCAGCAGGCCGCCGCTGTCCACGCAGGCCAGAACCGCCCGGTCAGACGGCGTACCGTCAGGTACAGCACCGCTGCCCCCGCAAGCAGGCAGACAAAGTTCGGCAGCAGCCCGACCCACGGCAGCCCCAGTCCCGGAAAGAGCGATTCCGCCGTGTAGACCAGACAGTAATAGAGCGGCGGGTGGACATCGATCTTCTGGTTGTTCCATGGGATGCTGTAGGCAAAGGGCCGCTCTGCCGACAGGGCCGCCTTGTAAAAGCTGCCGTCATGCCAGCTGTCCAGATAGCCGTCCTGCAGCGCATAGAAGCCGCCGGGGTAGTTGGCCAACTCATAGGTATACAGCTCGTCCACATGGTAGCCCTGCTTGCGCCCGGCATAGAGCAGCATCACCGCAAGCCCCACCGCCAGCAGCGCCGCTACTGCCCAGAAATGTTTTGTTTTCGTGTTTGTCATGATTCCCGCTTTCTCATCCTGCGCCGCCCCGGGCGGCTTGGCCGTTCAGATACCAAAAAGGCCTGCCGCAAAGGGCAGGCCTTCCGTTTGTTGTTACTCCTCGGCGTTTTCTTCCTTATCGCGCACAAAGCGCCACAGCTCACCGATGGTGAGATCCTCGCTCAGCTCGCTTTCATCGATCTCCACGCCGATTGCCTCGCCCAGCGCCCAGGCCAGCTCGATCATATCCTCATGGTCGGCGTCCAGATCCTCCAGCGCCGTGCTTCTGGTCAGATCGCCGGTGTCACAGCTGAACTGCTCTGCCAGCAGATCCTGCAATTCTTCAAAGGTCACTCTCGTTTTCCCCCTCTCGCCGGGTTGGTTTGTGTACTTATCATACAAGGCTGTGACGGCGGCGTCAAGGGGCAATCGAACGACAACTATACAAAATTACTGCACCGCGTTTGTGGAATCTGCCGAAGTCCCCGCCGGTAATTGCGGCTGCGCGTTCAAAATACGCATAAACTCCTCGCCGCTGATGGTCTCCTTTTCGTACAGGTACTGGGCGATCTCGTCCAGCTTGCGCTTGTTGTCAGCCAGCAGCTTATAGGCCTTTCTATGCTCGGCCTGCACGATCTCCACGACCTTGGCATCCACCTTCGCTGCGGTCTGCTCACTGCAGGCAAGGCTGGCATCGCCGCCCAGGTAGGCGTTGTTCACCGTCTCGAGCGCGACCATGTCAAAATCCTCGGTCATGCCGTAGCGGGTGACCAGCGCGCGGGCCAGCTTGGTGGCCTGCTCAATATCGTTGCTGGCACCTGTGGTGATGGAGTGGAAGATCAGCTCCTCGGCGGCGCGGCCGCCGGTCAGGGTGGCGATCTTGTTCAGGATCTCCTCCTTGGTCATCAGGGTGTGGTCGCCGTCCTCGACCTGCATCGTAAAGCCCAGCGCACCGGAGGTACGCGGCACGATGGTGATCTTCTGCACGGGGGCGCTGTTCGTCTGCAGTGCCGCCACCAGCGCATGGCCGACCTCATGGTAGGAGACGATGCACTTTTCTTTATTGTTCAGAATCTTATTCTTCTTCTGCGCACCGGCCAGGATCGTGTCCACAGCCTCCTGCAGGTCAAACTGGGTCACGGCCTTGCGGCGGTGGCGCACAGCGCACAGGGCGGCCTCGTTCACAATGTTGGCCAGCTCGGCACCGGAGGCACCGGGCGTCATCCGGGCGATAACGGAAAAATCACAGTCGGGGCCGAGCTTGACTTTCTTGGCGTGCAGCCGCAGGATGCTTTCGCGGCCCTTGAGGTCGGGCAGCTCGACCGGCACGCGCCGGTCAAAGCGGCCGGGGCGGGTCAGCGCCGGGTCAAGCGACTCCGGCCGGTTCGTGGCGGCCAGAATGACAACGCCCTTGGCGGCGTCAAAGCCGTCCATCTCGGTCAGCAGCTGGTTCAGGGTCTGCTCGCGCTCATCGTTGCCGCCGAGGTTTGCCCCGCCGTCACGCTTTTTGCCGATCGTGTCGATCTCATCAATAAAAACGATGCAGGGCGCTTTTTCACCCGCCTGCTTAAACAGGTCGCGCACCTTGCTTGCGCCCATGCCGACAAACATCTCGACAAACTCACTGCCGGCGATCGAGAAGAACGGCACACCGGCCTCACCGGCGACCGCGCGGGCCAGCAGCGTCTTGCCGGTACCCGGAGGGCCGACAAGCAGCACGCCCTTGGGCATCTTGGCGCCGATGTCCTCGTATTTCTTGGGGTTGTGCAGGAAGTCTACGATCTCCTGCAAACTCTCCTTGGCCTCGTCCTCACCGGCGACATCATTGAACTTGATACCGGTCTCATCATCGACAACATACTGCTTGGCACCGGACTTGCCGCCGAACAGCATTGCATTGCCGCCGGCACCGCCCATCTGCTCCATCTTTTTGGAGGCCCAGCGGTTGATGAACCAGAACAGCAGGATCATCGGCAGGAAGGAGATGATAAGGTTCAGCAGTGAGTCCCAGATCGTCGGGCTTTGGTAGACGGTGCCAAACTCCACGCCCGCGTCCTCCAGACGCGCCACGAGGTTGTTGTCCTGCGCGATGGCGTTCGTCTTGAAGGAGTTTTCGTTCTTGTCCACAAAATAGATCTGCTGGTCCTCGATCTGGACGGTGGCCAGCTCCTTGCTCTCCAGCATCTGCAGGAAGGTGCTGTAGTTCACGCTCTTGACACCGGCCTGCATCAGCGCCGGATACAGGAAGATGTTGCTCAAAATCACGATTGCCAGAATGATCGCATAGCCGACCCACAGTTTCTTTTTCGGGTCCTTCGGCGGCTGTGTCGTTTCTTTCATGCCATTGGCCTCCTCTTTTGTCCGGGCAGACACCGCATCTTTGGCGATGCCGCCCTTTGTACAAGTATAGCATGCGCTCTAAAAATGAACAGCATGTGACACAACTTTGAACGAATCGCAAAAAATGCCGCCGCGCTGGGCCGTTCGGCGCAGTCTCTGCATTTTGCACAGGTTTTCCACATCATTCCACAGTGGAAATGTGGAAAACCATGTTGAAACTGTGGAAAACCCGGTGTAAACTGTCCAAAACCCACGATATATAGGTTTTGTTGAAATGTGGAAAACGCCCGTTCTTCCAATTTTTAAAAAAATTACGGATTTTTCCGATTTTTGTAACAACTCGGAAACATTTATCGTTATTATAGATGACAGCACCCCTACCCTATCTGAAAGGAGGGCCCCTATCATGGCCCCGTATGATCCGTACATTGCCTACAAAGACCTGACCGTTGACCTGCGCGCCCACCGTGTGCGCCGCGCCGGCTGCGAGCTTTGCCTGACGCCGCGGGAATTTGCCCTGCTGGCCGTCCTTGTGACCCACTGTGACAAGGCCCTGAGCCGCAGCCAGCTTCTTGAGGCTGCATGGGGCTACGCCTTTATCGGCGAGAGCCGCACCGTTGATGTCCACATCAACCGGCTGCGCCGCAAGCTTGGGCTGGAAAACGACATCCAGACCGTCTACAAGGTCGGCTACCGGCTGAACAGCGCCAGTTGACTTTCCCGCCGGATTTGATACAATAAGGGTATGATGGCGTTATCGAGCCGCCCTGCGGTACGGCAGCGCCCTACACTTCCTGCTTACCTGAAGGAGGATCCTACCATGAAGCGTATCATCACCATCGGCCGCGAGTTCGGCGCAGGCGGCGGCGAGCTGGGCCGCCGTCTGGCCCGGGAGCTGGACATTGCCTACTATGACCGCGATATCATCTTAAAGACCGCCAAGGCCAGCGCCCACCTGACACCGGAGCAGGTGCGCCGCTGGGACGAGCGTGTCCCCCATGAGTTCGGCTTTACCCAGAGCCTTTTCAACTTCTACAACCGCCCCCTGAGCGAGGAGCTGTGGGATGCCCAGGTTCGCGCCATCCGCGAGATCGCCGACCGGGAAAGCTGCGTCATCGTGGGCCGCAACGCTGACTATATCCTGCGGGAGTTTGACCACTGCCTGCGGGTGTTCGTCCATGCAGACCGCAACTGGCGTCTTTTGCACATGCGCAAGCTGATGCCCGACACCCCGTTTGAGCAGCTGGAGGCCGACATGGACAGTGCCGACCGCGCCCGCCGCAGCTACTGCAAGCAGCACACCGGCCAGATCTACGGCGACAGCCGCAATTATGACCTGACCCTCTGCACCAGCAAACTCGGGCTGGACAAGGCCGAGGAAATTCTGCTGTGCGTAGCGAAGGAGCTATAAGGCAGATTGGGCGGTATCGGGAGCTTTCCCGGAGGGGTCAAGACCCCTCCCTACAGAGCTTCCGCCGCAGGGTTGTAGGGAGCGGTCTTGACCGCTCCGTGCAGCTGTGCCGGTAGCCGGAAACGATAAAACAGCAAATACAAAAGCCGCTGTGCATCTTTGGCACAGCGGCTTATATTATTCCTCCAAAAATTCGCGGATCTCCTTTTCGACCGCGTTGACCTCCTCCTCAAACGCGCGGGCCGAAACGCGCAGCGCGCCGTGGCCCATCACGATGATCTGCTCGGCGCCGTCACTGCTGACCACGCGGGTGCGATGCTCACGCGCCAGCTCATGGGTCGCGCGCTCAATGTACATGTCGGCGGTCTCGGCCTCCCGGGTGTAGACGACATAGAGGTTGTGGTATTTTTCGACCTCCCGCGCGCCGCCCCGTACCTTGTAGGCGTCAAACACCAGAATCGGCACACAGCGCTTATAGCCTGCGTAGTTGCACAGAATGTCCATCAGCCTGCGCCGCGCGGCATCAAGGCTGCCGTCCGCCAGCCTGCGCAGGGCGTCCCACGCAAAGATGACATTGTAGCCGTCCACCAGCAGATAGTCCGGCCCGGCGGGCACAGGCGCAGCCGGCACGCTCGCCGCCGGGGTGGTGTGCAGGGCCGCGCGGGCGGCCTTTTTGGCATCGTCAACGCCGCCGCGGCGCTTTATCTTGCCGTAGGTGCGCTCAAAAATTGCCAGCAATTCCTTATCCTGCTCCAGCGTGCCGCAGTAGGCGGAGGCCCGGCGGCGGCGCGCGTTGGCCTCGTCCTCCTCCTGCGTCTGCCCGGCGGCGGGGGCAGTACCCAGCCGCCGCTCCAGCCCGCTGGACACATGGGCGCGGGCAGGGACCTCGTCCCATTTGACAAGATACCCGGCCCCGTGGGAGCAGAACACTGAATCCGCCGGGTTGTCAGTGTCGGCATCGGGGTCATAGCCCGCGGCGGCCAGCACCTCATCGGTGTTGTGGCAGGCATCGTACCCGGCGGGCAGCACAGCCCACCGGCCCAGCCCGTGGGTGTAGGCTGCGACCTCCCGCGCATAGCCGCGCGCCGTGGCAACGGGCAGGCGGCCGGTCAGCCGCACCGTGTTTTCGGATTCCGGGAGTGTTTCAGGCGCATGGAAGCTGCCGCACATCCGCTGCACATCGGCCATGGCGCGGCCCAGCGCATCGGCGGGCAGCTCCAGCGTAAAATCGTACCACGGCTCCAGCAGCTGCACGCCGTCCCCCGCCGCAGCCATCCGCAGGCCCTGCCGCACGGCGCGGTAGGTCGCCTGCCGGAAGTCCCCGCCCTCGGTGTGCTTTTGGTGGGCGCGGCCCGCCGCCAGCGTGATCCTGACATCGGTCAGCGGTGCGCCGATCAGCACGCCCGGGTGGGTGCGCTCGGCCAGATGGGTCAAAATCAGCCGCTGCCAGTTTTCGGCCAACGTGTCGGGCGGGCAGTCTGCCGCCAGCTGGACGCCGCTGCCCCGGGGCGCAGGCTCCAGCAGCAGATGCACCTCGGCATAGTGGCGCAGCGGCTCATAGTGGCCGATGCCCTCGACAGCCGCCGTCAGCGTCTCCTTATACAAAATGCCGCCCTCGCTGAATGTCACATCCAGCCCGAACCGCTCCTGCAGGATATTCTGCAAAATTTCCAGCTGCACCTCGCCCATCAGCTGGACATGCACCTCACCGAGGTCATCCCGCCAGTTCACATGCAGCTGGGGGTCCTCGTCCTCCAGCGTCTGCAATGCCTTCAGCAGGGTATGGGGGTCGGCTGCGCTCTCGACACGGTAGTTCAGCACCGGCTCCAGCAGCGGGGTATCGGCGTCAGCCTCCGCCCCAAGGCCCTGCCCGGGGCGGGTGGCAGCCGGTCCTGCTGCCGCCACGACCATGCCGGGGTATGCCTCGCTGATCAGGCGGAATTTTCCGCCGTTGTACAGCCGCAGCGCATCGGCCTTTTCGCCGCCGGGCAGCACAGCCTTGACCGGCAGCACGCCGCCGGTGATCTTGAGCCATGTCAGCCGTGTGCCCGCGTCCTCGCTGATCTTGAACACCCGCGCACCGAACTCCGGCCATCGCGGCGGGGTGCGGGTCAGCGTCTGCAGCCCGCGCAGCAGGCCGTCCAGCCCGTCCAGCCGCAGTGCCGCGCCGAAAAACACCGGGAACACCTGCCGCCGCGCAATGGCTGTCACCACGGTCAGGGGCGAGGCCGCGCCGTTTTCCAGCACCTCGTTCATCAGCGGCTCACTGCACAGGGCCAGTGCCTCCGGGTCGGGCACGGCGGAAAAATCCACACACCCGTCCCCGAACCGCCCGCGCAGCTCCCGCAGGCGGACGGCGGCATCGGCACCCGGCAGATCCATCTTGTTCACAAACACAAAGGTGGGCACGCGGTAGCGAGCCAGAAGCTTCCAGAGCGTCTCGGTGTGGGCCTGCACGCCGTCCGTGCCGGAGACCACCAGCACCGCATAATCCAGCACCTGCAGGGCGCGCTCAGCCTCGGCGGAAAAATCCACATGTCCCGGCGTGTCCAGCAGGGTCAGCTCGCACGCCTCCGCCCCCTCGGCGGCGGGCAGTGCCAGCACCGCCTGCTTGGCAAATATCGTAATGCCCCGCGCCCGCTCCCGGCTGTCGGTATCCAGAAATGCGTCCCTGTGATCCACGCGGCCCAGCTTGCGCAGTACCCCCGCGCGGTAAAGCAGCCCCTCGGCCAATGTGGTTTTGCCGCTGTCCACATGGGCCAGCAGCCCAACGACCAGTCGTTTCATACAAGTTCCCCTCAAAAAATCAAGATCTTGTCCCTATTGTACAATTTTTCCTGTCATTTGGCAAACGCTTTGCTGCACCCGCCGCCCTTGCGGCCGCGCACAAAACGCGCTATAATGACCGCGGAACATAATTACCCGATTTTTGCAGGGGCCGATGCTCGCATCGGCCCGCAACTCAGGAGGCAAAATCCACATGACCTATAAAGAAGTCCTTGAATCTGCGCGCGGCCAGATGGGCCCCTGCCATGCCTGCCCGGTATGCAACGGCCGCGCCTGCGGCGCCACGATCCCCGGCCCCGGTGCCAAGGGCAGCGGCACGGTGGCGATCCGCAACTTTGACGCCTGGCGCGATGTGCGGCTGAACATGGACACGATCCACGAAAATTTTGAGCCGGACACCGCGCTCCGCATCTTCGGCCGCACCTTTAAGTACCCCTTCTTTGCCGGGCCGGTGGGTGCTCTGGCGCTGCACTACGGCGACAAATACAACGACCTTGACTACAATAACATTCTGGTCCCCGCCTGTGCGGCGGCCGGCATTGCCGCCTTTACCGGTGACGGCACGAACCCCAAGGTCATGGAGGGCGCGACCGCTGCCATCGCCGCCAGCGGCGGCGCGGGCATCCCGACCGTCAAGCCGTGGGACAACGCGACCGTGGCGCAGAAGCTGGCGATGACCCGCCAGTCCGGCTGCTTTGCGCTGGCCATGGACATTGACGCCGCAGGGCTGCCGTTTCTGCAGCATCTTGACCCGCCCGCGGGCAGCAAGACCGTGGAGCAGCTGCAAGAGATTGCCAAAAGCGCAGGTGTGCCGTTCATCTTAAAGGGCATCATGACCGTCAGCGGTGCTGAAAAGGCCGTTGAGGCCGGGGCTGCCGGCATCGTTGTGTCCAACCACGGCGGCCGCGTGCTGGACGACTGCCCTGCCACGGCGGAGGTTCTGGCCGACATCGTAGCCGCAGTGGACGGCCGCGCCAAGATCCTTGTGGACGGCGGCATCCGCACCGGCAACGATGTGTTCAAGGCGCTGGCTCTCGGCGCGGACGGCGTGCTGATCGCACGGCCCTTCGTCACAGCCGTCTACGGCGGCGGGGCGGACGGCGTTGCCGCCTACACCGAAAAGCTCGGCAGCGAGCTGGCCGACACGATGCGCCTGTGCGGCGCGCCGACCCTCGATGCCATCACCCGCGATATGGTGCGGATCATCAAGTAAAAAGCAACAAAAAATACCATGCCTCCCGGTTGCAAAAACCGTCGAAACATGGTATTCTTTTTATGCCGCCTTATGCGGCGGGCACTGCACATACGGCAGGCGGTTGGTCTTCCCTCCCGAAAGGAGGTGAGATCATGCGTTTTACATTTACGTTTTATGTGGGTCACAAGACCATTACATTGAGCATCATTGTAAAAAGCAAGAACCGCCACTCTGCCAAGTGACGGTTCTTAGGTCTAACCTAATTACCCTAGCTTGAAAGAGACCAACCGCTTGTCGCAGTGCCTTTTTCTATGTTTATTATAACGCTGTGCAGTCTCTTTGTCAAGCCGCAGCCTCTCGCCCCCACCCCCTGCATAAATATTCTTTTTTCTGCAAAAATTGCCCAAACCTCTTGCATAACCTGCGGTTTTGCATTACTATTAAAGAACACCACCGCTTTAAATCGGCAGTGTGAGGGATTTGTGCAAAGTATAGGAGGAGTTATCATGAAAAAGCTTATCAGCACCGTTCTGGCACTTGGCATGGCGGCCGGTCTGGCCGGCTGCGGCAGCAGCGCCGCTGCGACCCCCGCCAGCACGGCGGACGCCGTTTCGACCGAAAGCACCGCAGCCGCCGACACCGACCTCGCCTACATTCAGGGCAAGGGCAAAATGACCATCGGCTACACCGTCTATGAGCCGATGAACTACACCGATGCCGACGGTAACTTTACCGGCTTTGACACCGAGCTTGCCACCGCCGTCTGCGCCAAGCTCGGCGTTGAGCCTGATTTTGTCGAGATCAACTGGGACACCAAGGTCGTTGAGCTGGACGCCAAGAGCATCGACTGCATCTGGAACGGCATGACCCTGACCGATGACATCATGGCCAACGCCGCCTGCACCAAGCCCTACGCCAAGAACGCGCAGGTCGTTGTGATGAAGGCCGATGCCGCCTACGCCTCCACCGCCGATCTGGCGGGCAAGACCGTTGTGGCCGAGGCCGGCTCCGCCGGTGAGACCGCCATCAGCGAGGACGCGGGCCTGTCGCAGGCAGAGTACATCAGCAAAAGCGTGCAGACCGACTGCCTGATGGAGGTTGCCGCCGGCACCGCCGATGCCGCTGTGCTGGACCTGACGCTGGCCACCGCCATGATCGGCGAGGGCACCGACTACGCGAACCTTGCCATCAAGGACGAGCTGAACGCTGAGGAATACGGCGCTGCCTTCCGCAAGGGCAGCGATGCCGCCGAGGCCGTGAACGCCGCCTTTGACGAGCTGAAGGCAGACGGCACGATGCAGGCCCTGGCCGACAAATACAGCCTGACGCTGGCCGACTGATGGGCGAGGCAGCAGTCATCTGGGGCCGCCTGACCGAAGCCTTCTGGCTCAACTGCCAGCTGTTCGGCCTTACCTTACTGTTCGCACTGCCGCTGGGGCTGGTAGTGTCGTTCGGCTCCATGAGCAGGCTTGCCCCGCTGCGCGGCGCAGTCAAGACCTTTGTCTGGATCATCCGCGGCACGCCGCTGATGCTGCAGATCCTTGTCATCTATCTTGGCCCCGGCCTGATGGGCTTTGCCAGCCCGTGGCCGTCGGGCGGCAGCGGCCGTCTGGTAGCGGCCGTGGTGGCCTTTGCCATCAACTACGCCTGCTATTTTTCTGAGATCTACCGCGGCGGCATCGAGGCTGTGCCCAAGGGGCAGACCGAGGCCGGGCAGGTGCTGGGCATGACCCGGACCCAGATCTTTTTCCGCGTCACGCTGCTGCAGGTCATCAAGCGGATTCTGCCGCCGATGGGCAACGAGATCATCACCCTCGTCAAGGACACCTCGCTTGCGAATGTCATTGCCAACAAGGACATCATTATGATGGCGAAGGAGTACAGCGCCAAGGGCCTGATCTGGCCGCTGTTCTCCACGGCGGTGTTCTTCCTTGTGTTTGTGGGTGTGCTGACGCTGCTGTTCGGCTGGCTGGAAAAGCGGCTGGACTATTTCCGATAAGGGGGTGCAGTCATGGCATTGTTGGAAGTAAACGGCATCGGCAAAAGCTTTGGTGCCACAAGCGTGCTGCGCGGCATCTCCTTTGATCTGGCCGAGGGGGAGGCGCTGGCGATCATCGGCTCCTCCGGCTCAGGCAAGACTACGCTGCTGCGCTGCCTGAATTTTCTCGAGACGGCCGACACCGGCTCGATCACCGTTGCGGGCGAAACGCTGTGGAGCGCCGCCGACACCCGCACCCAGAGCGAGGAGGCCATCCGCAAAAAGCGGCTGCATTTCGGTCTGGTGTTCCAGAACTTCAACCTGTTCCCCCAGTACACTGCGCTGCAGAATGTGATGCTGGCCGGGCAGCTGCTGGCGCGGGAACGCCCCGACTACAAGCAGAACAAGCGCCGGATCCTTGCCGAACTCGAGGAGCAGGCGCGGGCGCTGCTGGCGCAGATGGGCCTCTCCGACCGGGAGAACCACTACCCGCACCAGCTTTCGGGCGGGCAGCAGCAGCGCGTAGCCATCGCCCGCGCCTTGGCGCTGCACCCCGACATCCTCTGCTTTGATGAGCCGACCTCGGCCCTTGACCCCGAGCTGACCGGTGAGGTGCTGCGCGTCCTGCGGGAGCTTGCCGCGCACCGCACCACCATGATCATCGTCACCCATGAGATGAAGTTTGCCCGCGATGTGGCGGACCGCATCCTTTTTATGGACGGCGGCGTTGTGGTAGAGCAGGGCAGCGCAAAGGATCTCATCGACCACCCCAAAGAGGAACGCACCCGCCAATTTCTGGCAAGCTACGGGAAATAAACGAAACCGGCAGACCGTTTTCAGGCGGCCTGCCGGTTATCTGTTTCTGTAGGGAGGGGTCTTGACCCCTCCGCGGCGCTTTGTGGCCGGCGCTCACAACATGGGTCACGCCGTAGGGGCGCATTCTATATGCGCCCGCGCCGTTCGCGGCGGCGGAAATGTTCCCGGGCGGATATGGAATCCGCCCCTACAATGCGTTTTTACCGCACCGCGATGCACTCGATCTCCACAAGGGCGTTTTTCGGCAGGGCAGCGATCTGCACGCAGCTGCGCGCGGGGAAACCGCCGTGGAAATAGCTGCCGTAGACCTCGTTCACCGCGCCGAAATCCCCCAGATCCTGCACGAACACCGTTGTCTTGACAACGCTGTCCAGCGTCAGGCCGGCCTCGCCCAGCACGGCCTGCAGGTTCTTCAGGGCCTGATGGGTCTGGGCCTGCACACCCTCCGCCAATGCGCCGGTCGCGGGGTCAAGGCCGAGCTGGCCGCTGCAGTAGACCGTTGTGCCGGTATCCACCGCCTGGGCATAGGGGCCGAGGGCGGCCGGGGCGTTCTTTGTTGCAATTCGTTTCATAACCTTATACACTCCTCTTATGCTTGTTTATCCTTGTCAGCCTCGGGCGGCCAGACAAAGCCGCGCCGGGTCAGGCAATCCTGTAAAAAGTCGGTGACCTGCGCCGTGTAGGCGGCGTTGTCGTGGTAGTAGCTCACGGCGTGCTCTGCGCCGTGTACCGTCAAAAATTTCTTGCCTTTCGCGCGGCAGGCTTCATAGTTGCGCCGCCCCATCTCATAGGGCACAAAGCCGTCCGCATCGCCGTGGACAAAAAAGATCGGCACCTTGCTCTGCGCGGCAGCGGCGGTGCAGTCGGCGTCCTCGGGGTCAAAGTGGCCAAAGAGGATCGCCCCCAGCCGCCCGATGGCGTAGGTCAGCCCGACCGGCATACCGGGCAGGTATTCCGGCAGACATTTGCGGGTGATCTCCCGCGGGCTGGTATAGCCGCAGTCCGCTACAACGCCGCACACATTGTCCGGCAGGCTCAGCCCGGCCGCCAGCACCACAGTGGCCGCCCCCATCGAGACACCCATCAGGAAGATCGGCACCTCCGGCCCGAAATGACTGCGCGCCCAGACGGCCCAGTCCCGGGCATCGTAGCGCTCTTTGACGCCCATCGTAATGGTGTGCCCGCCGCTGTAGCCGTGGGCGCGCTGGTCGGGCAGCAGCACATTGTAGCCCAGCGCCGTGCAGAGCGTGTAGCCGCCCAGCCCGTCCCGCGTGGCATAGCCGCGGTATCCGTGGAAGATGATGGCCAGTGGCGCACCGTCGGCATGGTGGTAGTACCGCGCCGCCAGCGGGGTGCCGTCCTGCGCCGTGATATGCACCGGCTCAAACCGGTCGCGCGCTAGCGCATCGGCATCGGGGCCCATCGCCTTGCGGTAGCACTCACGGGTGGGCATGTCCGCCGGGGAGGGCACCTGCGTGGTGGGCTTATTGTAAAAGCCCACGCGGTAGACACCGTAGGCAGCGCCCAGCACCGCTGCACCGGCCGCTGCGGCCGCCTTGAGCAGGGGATGCTTTTTCATGGGGGGATCACCTCAGTTTCCATTGCTGTATTTGTTCCGATTATAGCAAATTCCCGCCCGCAACGCAACGCTTTGACAAAAAAATTCACACTTGCCACCGCGCCGTTTTCGCGGTATAGTATACTTATTTATGACCCACTCCGCAGGGGGTCAAAGTACACGCCGGTCTTTCCATCGGCTTTACCGCACCTGCTACAATTCAGGAGGGTTTCTCATGAGTGAACTGACGCAAAGCCTCCAGATCGCTGTTAGCCGCTATCCCGGCACGATGGCCGAGCTGGCGCGCCGCACCGCCATCGACCGTTCCACCCTGTACAAGATCATCAACGGCCAGCGCACACCCCGGCAGGAGCAGCTTGAGCGCCTGGCCGAGGCCCTTGAGCTGAATGACGAGCAAAAGGACACCCTGCTGCTGCAGTACAAGCAGCGCGGCCGCTCCACCGATCCGCGGATTCGCACCGAGCTGCACAAGCTGCTGACCACGGCCTGCACCGTGCAGGAGTCTATCCGCCATGAGGGCGTAGCCCCCAACACCGCCTTTTCGGAGCTTCCCTGCACCGACCGCTATGTCGAGGGGCCGCGCGCCGTGGGCGCACTGGCCGGGGCCCTGATCGCCCGCCACCTTGCATCGGGCGATACCCGGCCGCTGCTGCTCTCCCCCTTCACCAATCCCGTGCTGGACAACGCCCTGATCGAGCGCTTCTCGGTGGCGGACGGAGAACCCGCCACCGTCGCGCGGCTTCTGCTTTTTGCGCAGGATCGTGAGATACCGCGCCACCTTGCCTCCGACATTGCCACACTTACCCATACGCTGCCGCTGCTTTTTCTGCCCAAGATGCGGTATGACGCCCGCATAGCCCCCTGCATCACCGGTGAGCCGATCCCCGGCGCCCTGATGCCGGTCTACCTGCTCCTGCCGGAGAGCGCGCTCCTGATGGACCGCCTTGGGCAAAAGGCGCTGCTCGTCACCGACCGCAAGGCGGTCGAAAGCCTGCGCCTTTCGTTCAGCCGCCAATATTTTGATGCCTCCTCCGTGCTGCGGCTGACCAGCGGCAAGCATGATTTTCTCGAGTCGATGGCGCTGTACAGCGACCTGTTTGCACGCCGCAAGCGGTGCAGCATGATCCGCTACCAGCCGCCCTTTACCCTGCTCGCCGACAAGGAGATGGCACTGCAGGTCCTGCGCCTTGACGATACCCTGCGGGAGCTGCTGCCCTCGATGCTCGACTATCTGGCAAGCTGGAGCCAGCAGACGCCGGACATCTTTTTCTGTGAGGAGGGCATCCTGCAGTTTGTGCGCAATGGCCTGATGTTTGAGCTGCCACCGTCACTCTACGACCCGCCTGCGCCCGAGATACGGCGCAGGCTGCTGCAGCGGCTGCGGCAGGCCGTTGCAGCCGACCGGCAGACGCTGCGCATCGTGGACACCACCCAGCTGCCCCTCTCCCCCGCCATGAGCGTGAATGTTTTTCAGGGCGGCGGCATCGTTTTCTGTCAGGCTGCGACCGCGCCGGATGAGCTGTTCTGCCGCGAATATCTGCTGGAGGATCCCGTCCTGACCGATGCGATGCTCGGCTATCTGGACCTGTGCCGCGCCGGGGAGCGGGTGCGCAGCAAAAAATATACCCTCGACTTTATTGATTATTGTCTGCGGCTGCTGTAAAATGGTCTTGTGTATCACCCGTTTGTAAAAGGAGAAAACGCCATGGCACATACCGAGACCATGCTGGAAAGCAAAGAGATCTTCAACGGCCGCGTCATCCGCGTCACCGTTGACAAGGTGCAGCTGGAGGACGGCTCCACCTCCACCCGCGAGATCGTCCATCACCACGGCGGGGCCTGCATCCTGCCCGTTGATGCAGACGGCAATATTACGCTGGTACGCCAGTTCCGCTATGCCTTCGGGGAGGAGATCTGGGAGCTGCCCGCCGGCAAGCTGGAGGCCGGCGAGGACCCGTTTAAGGCCGCCAAGCGCGAGCTGAGCGAGGAGTGCGGCCTGACCGCCGACCACTTTGTCGATCTGGGCATCGTCTACGCAACCGTCGGCTATGACAGCGAAAAGATCTACCTGTGGGCCGCCACCGGCCTGCATGAGGTCCGCCAGCATCTGGATGCCGGGGAGTTCCTCGATGTCGTCAAAATGCCGTTTGACAAGGCGCTCGGCCTTGTGATGGACGGCACCATCAAAGACAGCAAGACTCAGGTGGCCCTGCTGAAATACGCGCAGCTGCGCGGCAAAGCCTGAATGGGCGTTGAGATACTGGACCACGGCACCCGCGTGCTGACCGCGCCGGGCGCGACCTTCGGCACCGATGCGCTGCTGCTGGGCCGCTTTGCCCTGCCCCGCCGGGGGGAGCGCGCGCTGGATATGTGCAGCGGCTGCGGCATCATCTCGCTGCTGTGGCACGATGCCGGCCACCGCGGCCCCTGCACGGCACTTGAGCTGGACGCCGCGGCCTCCTCCCTCTGCGCGCAGGCCGCCGCCGACAACGAGGCCGACCACATCACGCCGCTCTGCGCCGACCTGCGGCAGTTCTGCACCGCCGGGCCGGAGCAGGGGCAGTATGATTTTGCCGCCTGCAACCCGCCGTATTTTGCGGCCGGGCCGCGCAGCCCCGACCCGCGCCGGGCCGAAGCCCGCCATACCGACAGCTGCACCACCGCCGATGCTGTGGACTGCGCCCGCCGCGCCCTGCGGGACGGCGGCCGCTTCGTGCTGTGCCAGCGCCCCGAGCAGCTGGCCGAGATCTTAGCCGCCCTGCGCGCCGCCCGCCTTGAGCCGAAGCGGCTGGCCTTTGTCAAAAACCGGCCAAACGGCGCACCGTGGCTCTTCCTTGTCGAGGCGCAAAAGGGCCGCCGCACCGGCCTGCGCGTCGAGCCGGACATCCTCATCACGGCGGGCGCGGCCCTCTACGGCCCGAAGGGTTAGGCGTGGCATCTGAAAAATGCAGTAGGGGCGGGGCTCTGCTCCGCCCGGGGCATCTTTCCGGGTGAGCAGCTTTCCCGGAAAGATGCTGTATGGGCAAAGTTGGCGGGCGGAGCAAAGCCCCGCCCCTACATATGTGGCAAGGCAAAATACATACAAAATTTATAGAATCAGGAGAACACTGTCATGGGACTTTTTCATCAGAATTTTGACAAACCGGGGCCGGGTATTTCGCCCAACGCCCCCCGCAAAAAGGGCGCCGCCCGCTATTTTGAGGTGCTGGCCCGCGATTTTTCCACCTTCTGGATGGCAGGTCTGCTCGCCATGATCAGCAGCCTGCCCTTTGCGCTGGGGCTGTGGTTTGCCGTCATGACCCACTCGCTGATCCCGATGCTGCTGGCCGGTATTCTGGGCGGCATGCTGGCCGCCCCGCAGATCGTGGGCCTCAACGACACTGTCCTGCGCGCCCTGCGCGATGAGCCGGGCTACTGGTGGGCGACCTACCGCCGCGCATGGAAGCGCAACGCCAAGGCCTCGCTGCTGCCCGGCGCCATCTGCGGCCTGCTGCTGGCGATGGAGATCTTCACCGCCTTCCATACCGAGACCGGCAGCGTTGCCGTCATGGTGGCGATCTTTGTCGCACTGATCCTGCTGGCGGGCATCGCGCAGTACCTCTACGCCCAGGTCGCGCTGGTCGATCTGCCGTTTTCCAGCCTGCTCAAGAACTCTCTGATGCTCTTTTTGGGGTATCTGCCCCGCAGCGCGCTGGGCATCCTGTGGCAGGGCCTTTACTGGGCCGCCATCGCACTGTTCTGGCCTCTGTCCGGTGCTGTGCTGATCCTGACAAGCCTCTGGTTTCCCTGCTCGCTGAGTCTGCTGGCCATCTACCCTGCCTTGAACAAGAGCTTCGACCTTGAGGCGAAGATCAAGGCAATGCGCGACGCCCAGCTCGACAGCCACGACGAGGACTGACCCCTTGAGGAACGCAAGCTGCGTTCCTCTTTTTTATTGCCGCCTCCTTTTGGACGCGGCTTTTGCCATCTTGCACCCCACTGCAAAAAAAGGTATAATAATAAAATAGGTTTATTTTACACCCAAGGAGGCCGCGGCTTGAAAATTCTGCTGATACACTGTCATTACCGGCTGCCCGGCGGCGAGGACGCCGTCTTTGCCGCGGAGCGCGCCCTGCTTGAGCGCCGCGGCCATACCGTGCTGGTGTATGAGCGCAGCAATGAGGAGGCCGCCCACGGCCTTGCCAAAGCGCTGCTGCCGCTGCACGCAGTCTGGAACCGCCGCGCTGCCCGCGAGGTCAGCGACCTCATCCGGCGGGAGGGGGTCGAGGCCGTGCATATCCACAACACGCTCCTGCTGCTCAGCCCCGCCGTGGTCCGCGCCGCCAAGCGCTGCGGCGTGCCGGTCGTGCAGACGCTGCACAATTTCCGGCTGTTCTGCCCCAACGGCATCCTGCTGCGGGACGGCGCCGTCTGCGAGGATTGCCCCCGCCGCGGCCTGCACTGCGCACTGCAGCACCGCTGCTACCGCGGCAGTCTGGCGCAGACCCTTGTGGTTGCCGCGTCCTACCGGCTGCACCGGGCGCTGGGCAGCTGGCGCGGTGTCTGGGTCACGACCCCGACCGAGTTTGACCGCGAAAAGCTGCTGGCCTTCAACAGGCTGCGCCCCACCTTTGACGAAAACCGCCTTGTTGTCAAGCCGAACCCCGTCAATGTGCCCGCCGGGCCGGTCATCCCGTGGGAGGAGCGCGACCGCCGCTTCGTCTTTGCCGGCCGGCTGGAGGAGCTCAAGGGGCTGCGCACCGTCATTGAGGCGTGGCGTCTGCTGGGCGACACCGCGCCCGAGCTGCTCATCGCCGGGGACGGCCCGCTGGCCGACTGGGCGCGCGCACAGGCGCTGCCCCGGGTCCGGTTTCTCGGCCAGCTTGAGCGTGCGGAGCTGCACCGTCTGATCGGCGCAAGCTATGCCGTCATTGCCGCAAGCCTCTGCTATGAAAGCTTTGCCCTTGTCCCCGCCGAGGCCCACGCCCTCGGCACGCCGGTGCTGGCCAGCCGGATCGGCAATGTGGGGGCCTCGGTGCGCCCCGGGTTTGACGGGCTTTGCTTTGCACCGGGCGATGCCGCCGCGCTGGCGGGGGCCGTGCGCGCCCTGCGGGCCATGCAGTTTGACTGCGCGGCCATTGCCGCCGCCACCCGCCGCCGCTTCAGCGAGGAAGAAAACTACAGAACTCTGATGAAATTATACGGCCGCCGCGCCGCCGAGGAATCGCTATGAACCAGTTTTACCGCGCCCTGCAGATGCCGCCCAGACGGCTGCTGCGCAAGCTTTTGGGCGAAAAGGAAGTCTACACCATCGCCGTGCGCCCCCGCCCCACAGCCGAGGGGACCGAGCCGCTGCCCGCGCTGGACGGCGGGGCCTACACCCCCCTGCCCGGGCGCGAGGGCTGGTGGTTTGCCGACCCGCTGCTTTACCGCCGCGGCGGCCGGCGCTGGCTTTTTGCCGAGGCAATGGACCTTTCTACCGGCAAGGGCCGCATCGAGGTCTGCGAGCTGCATGAGGACGGCACGATCGACGCTTGGCAGCCCGCGCTGGAGGAGGACTTCCACCTCTCCTTCCCGACCGTCTTTGACTGGAACGGCGAGATCTGGATGCTGCCCGAGACCGGCAGCGACCACAGCCTGCGGCTCTACCGCTGTCGGGCGTTTCCCGCCGAGTGGGAGCTTGTGCAGCGCTTTGCGACCGATGAGGAGCTTTGCGATGCCATTCTGCTGGACCGCCGCGCCGAGGCGCTGACCATCCTGTGCAGCGAGACAAAGCCCGACAACCAGCTCTATGTCCGCTACCGCCGCTATACCCTGCGCCATGCCGTGCAGGAGTCGGCCGCCCTGCCGCCGCAAGGCCCGTTTGAGCTTGTACCCGATGAGACCTACAACCTGCAGCACCGCGACTTTGACCTTGTCAGCCGCAACGCAGGCCCCCTCTTTGTGCTGGGGGAGCAGATCATCCACCCCACGCAGGTCAGCTCGACCGTGGACTATGGCCTGTATCTGCAGTTTCTGGCCCGGCGCGGCAGTTCCGAGATCCCGCTGTGCGCCGCCACGCCCCAGAATGTCACCATCACCGGCATTGCTCCGGCGGATCTCATCGGCGTACACACCTACTGCCGCGATGACCGGCTGGAGATCCTTGACGCGCGGTATCTGACCCGCCTGCCTAAAATCGAGAAGGCCGCCAAACCCGCCCCGGCGGACGAACCGGCCCCCGGGGATACCGCCCCGTAACGCCCCCGCTGCGGGGCGCCGTCTGCCTTTCTCTGTAAAAGAGGTACACCTATCCACATGAAAACCATCGTCATCCCGCAATTTTACCGCGGCCCGTCCGGCCAGCGCGGGCTGTACAACCGGCAGGAGGTCGGCCTTGCCCGCGCCTTTGCCGCGCTGGGCTGCCGCGCCGTTGTCCTCTACCCGGAGCCGGGCGCCAAGGCCCCCCGCATCGAAACGCCGGAGCCGAATGTCAAGATCTGCTATATGCCCGCCGCCGCCTTCGGCGTGCAGGCGTTTTATAAAAGCTGGCAGATCCTGCTTGACGAGCAGGCGGACGCCGTGCATGTCATGGGGGACAATTCTCTCGGCGTGCCGGGGCTGTACCGGTTCTGCCAAAAGCACGGCATCCTGTTTTACAGCCAGCTCGGCGCACTGAAAAGCACCTCCGACAATGCCGTTGTGCGCCGCGTCATGGATCTGCTGCTTGGCCGCAACCTTGCGGTTTACCGCAAAACACCGACCTACGCCAAGACCCCCGCTGTGGCAACCGAGCTGGAAAGCCTCGGCGTGCCCTGCGCCGGGCTGATGCCCGTGGGGCTGGACACCGCCATCATCCCGGCAGTCCCCGGCAGTAAGGCGGAGATCCGCCGCGCCCTCAAGATCGACGAGCAGGCCAGGGTTCTTGCCTTTGTGGGGCGGCTCGATGCCTACAAGCAGCCGCTCGACCTTGTGCCGCTGCTGCAGGCCGCGCCGGACTGGTACGCCGTCATCATCGGTCAGGGCGCGCTGAGCGGCGAGCTGACCAGACAGCTGGAGGAGGCCGGCCTCGCCTCCCGCTGCCGCCTGATCGCCCAGCTGCCCAACGAGCAGGTACACATTTATTATCATGCCTGCGATGCCTTTGTGAACCTCAACGAAAACGAGATCTTCGGCATGAGCCTGTTGGAGGCGATGTACGCGGGCTGCCCGCCGGTGGCACGCCACGCCCCCGGCCCCGACCTTATCATTGAGAACGGCGTCAGCGGTCTGCTCTGCAGCACAGTGGCCGAGATGGCCGCCGCGCTGGACAAGACCGATGCCGCCATGGGCCATGCCGCCCAGACCCGTGTGAACGAGCATTTTCTGTGGCAGAACAGCGCCGAGCTGGCGCTGACCCTGCTGCCCAAAAAGGGAGCCGCCCATGGATAACGATAACCTGCTGGTGCAAAAGGCCGCCGACCTTTACCGCGGCCTGCGCTTTAAAATGAAATACCGCGGCGTGCCTATCCTGTCTGCCGGGGCCGGCAATGACCTTGCGCGTGATCTGCTGGAAAGCGGCCAGCCCTTCCTGTTCGGCCGCTGCGGCGCGACCGAGATGCGCACCGCCGCCGACTACCTGCACAACGGCGGCCGCCCGTTTGCCGACCGCACCCGCGCCGACATCCGCAACCTTTCGGGCGTTTTCCCTACGGATGACGCCGCGCTGGAGCGGTTCTGCAAACTCTATATCCGCACCGCCCAGAGCGCCGAGCTGCTCGCGCTCTGGAATGTGGGTGCCGAGCGGGAGGTCATACGCGGCTGCGATGCCACCCGCTTTACCGAGCTGCGCGCACTGGAGCCCTACTACCACACCCGCCCGTGGAGCGCCGCGCTCGCGGGCAGGCGGGTGCTGGTCGTGCATCCCTTCCGCAAGACGATCCTCTCCCAGTATGAAAAGCGCGCGCAGCTTTTCCCCGGCAGGGACATCCTGCCGGAGTTTGCCTCGCTGACGGTCATTCAGGCCGTGCAGGGCCTTGCCGGGCAGGACACCGGCTACGACAGCTGGTTCGATGCGCTGGACGCCATGGAGCGCAAGATGGACGCCGCCGACTACGATGTTGCGATCATCGGCGCGGGTGCCTACGGCCTGCCGCTGGCCGCCCACGCGCGGGACACCGGCCATGCCGCCATCCAGATGAGCGGCGCGACACAGCTTTTGTTTGGCATCAAGGGCCGCCGGTGGGATGACCACCCCGTCATTTCCAAGCTCTACAATCCCGCCTGGGTCCGCCCCGATGAGAGCGAGGGCATCACAAACAAGGAAAAAGTGGAAGGCGGAAGCTACTGGTAATCGGAGAACTTTATGCGTATCTTAATGATCAGCAACCACCTCGGCGTGCAGAGCGGCGTCCAGCGGTATGTGCAGAATCTCCTGCTCAACCTTGACACCGACCGTTATCAGATCGACCTGTTTGTCGGGCAGTGCCCGCCCGACCAGACCAGCACCGCCCCGGCACTGGAGGCACACGGCGTACACATCATTGCCGTGCCGGACAATAAAAAGGACCGCATCCGGGCGCTGGCCGCCCATCTGCGCACCCACCGCGACTACGACATCATCCACTACCACACGGCCAGCAAGATCGGCGCGCCGGTCTGCGGCATGATGCGGCTGCTCTGCCCCCGGGCTAAAATCGTGGTACACAGCCACATCGTCTACCCGCCGCTGACGCTGACCTGGCGGGCGGCGCATCTGGTCTACCAGCTGTTTGCCGATTACTTCCTCGGCTGCGGCGTGGCCGCCGGCCGGTTTGTCTTTGGCAGCCATATTGACGAAAAGCCGAACTTTTCCGTTGCCTGCAATGCGGTAGATCAAGAGCGGTTCCACCCCGATGCCGCCGCCCGCGCCGCCACCCGGCGTGCATACGGCATTGCCGACACCGACCGGTTGGCCGGGTTTGTGGGGCGGCTCAACCACCAGAAAAACCCGCTGTTTTTGATGGAGGTCTTTGCCGCCATGGCCGCGCAGGATGTGCGGTGGAAGCTGATGCTTGTCGGCACCGGCGAGAAAGAGCCGGAAATGCGCGCCGCCGCCGAGGCCCACGGCCTGACCGACCGGGTGATTTTTGCGGGCGTGCAGAGCGATGTGCCCGCCTTTATGAACGCCTTCGACCTGTTTTTGCTGCCCAGCAATTTTGAGGGCAGCCCCGTCACCCTTGTCGAGGCGCAGGGCTGCGGCGTGCCGTGTCTGGCCTCGACCAATGTGCCGGATGACGGCTCGGTGACTGAGCTGGTGCATTTTCTGCCGCTGGCCGCACCGCTCTCTGACTGGGCCTCCAAGGCGGACGCCATCGCCCCGGGCGGTGACCACGCCGACCACTGGCAGACCCTTGCCGCCGCCGGGTATGAGCTAAAGACCGCTGCCCGCCGCATGGAGCAGCTCTATGATAAGCTGGGAGGGCAGCCATGATCTACGCAGAGCTGGCCGGGGGGCTCGGCAACCAGATGTTCATCTACGCCTTTGCCCGGGCGCTGGGTCTGCGCTGCGGCGAGGGCGTGACCCTGCTGGACCGGCAGGACTGGCGGGACGGTGCGCCCGCCCACACAGTCTGTGCGCTGGGGGCGCTGAACATCAGCCCCGCGGTAGAGATTCTGGCCGACCCGGGCTTTGCCAAGGCGCATCTGCCCCGGCAGAACGCCGCCAAGGCGCTGATGATCAAATACGAGCAGCGCCGCGGCCTGCTGGCGCGGGACTGGCACGGCTTTGAGGCCGCCGCCGCACCGCTGCTCAACACGCTGGGCCTGCACTTTGCCACTGATGGCTACACGCCGGTACGGCGGGGGAAAAGCAAAGATTTCCTCGCATGGGGCTATTTCCAGAGCGAGCGCTATTTTGCCGAATTTGCCGATGTTATAAAAGCCGAGCTGCGTTGCAAAACGCCCCCGGCGGGGGCCTATGCGGACAAGCTGCGCGCCGCCGTCTGGCCGGTCTGCGTACACCTGCGGCGCGGCGATTACCAAAAGCCTGAGAATGCCATCCTGCAGGTCTGCACCCCGGCGTACTATGCCCGCGCCATCGCCGCCGTCAAGGCAGCGCACCCCGATGCCTCGCTCTTCGTCTTTTCGGATGACATTGACTGGGCGCAGACAAACCTGACCACCTGCGGTCTGCCCGCCGTCTTTCTGCCCCGGGGCGAGGCCGCTGCCGACCTTGCGCTTATGCAGCTCTGCCATGGGTTTGTGGTAAGCAACTCCACCTACAGCTGGTGGGCGCAATATCTGGCTGAGGCCCCGGATAAGCAGGTCTGGGCCCCGGACAGGTGGTACGCGCATACGAAAGATAGTGCGCTGTATCTGGATGGGTGGAAACTTATAAAGGCTTCCCCCTTGGGGGAAGCATAGAGAAGGAGAACGTTATGCCGCGATTTTCTATTATTGTACCGGTGTATAATGTGCAGAATTACCTCGCGGCGTGTGTCAAGAGCGTGGCGGAGCAGGCGGGGGAGCGCGATTGGGAGTGCATCCTTGTCGATGACGGCTCGACCGATCTGTCGGGCCAGCTTTGCGATGCCCTTGCCGCTGAGATCCCCGGCCTGCGGGTCATCCACCGGGAAAACGGCGGTCTGGCCGCCGCGCGCAACACCGGCCTGCAGGCCGCGCAGGGCGACTGGCTGCTGTTTTTGGACAGCGATGACGCCATGGCCCCCGGCCTGCTGGAGGCACTGCGCACCGCACTGCCCGCCCACCCCGGGTATGACTGGTTCATCGGCCGTCATCTGGAATGGCAGCCGGACGGCAGCCTGACCGAACACACGGGCCTGCATCTGGTGCCCGGCCCCTTTGACAGCACCGACTATGCGGCCCGCCTCAAGGCTCTGTACAACGCCGGGCACTGGTCGGTCTGGAAATACTGCATCCGCCGGTCCTTTTTGCAAAAGACGGGCGTGCAGTTCCTGCCCGACTGCTGCTGGGCCGAGGACTGGCCCTTCGATCTGGAGCTGCTGCTCCACTGCGAGCGGCTGTACTTTTTGGATGTGGTGTTCACACACTACCGCGTGGGGCGGCAGGGCAGCCTGCTGACTGACGCGAAGAACCTGCCCAAGCGGTTCAAGGGGCTGGCGGCGGCCCAGCGGCGGCTGGCAAAGCTTTCGGCCAGCGGCGCGGTGGATGCCGCGGCCTATGCCGTCATGGAGGATGCGGCCGCCGATGTGTTCTGGCCGCAGGCCCGCACGGCGGCGGTAAAGGATGCCGCCATCCGCAAAGCGTGTCTGCCCTATCTTGCACAACTGCGCCCGCTCTACGCTTGCGGCACCGAGGTCACGACCCGCCGCGACTGGCGGCTTTTCCAAAAGCTGATGCAGACCTTCGGCCCGAAATTTACCCTGTGGGCGGCGAGCCGCCGCTAAAGGCTTCCCCCAAGGGGCTGCGCCCGCAGGCGCGTGTCGAAGCGTAACCGCCGTAGGCGGCTCTTGACGCGGAGACTGAAGCTGTCGCCGTAGGCGACTGATGAGGGCTAACCTCGCCATCACCGCCCATTACGGCTTACAACTCATACTCTCCCCTCATCCGGCCCTCCGGGCCACCTTCCCCCTCGGGGGAAGGCTTTTGTGAAAGGAACTGCCTTGCGTACCAAACGTACCTTACTGAATATGGCCTACGCTCTGGGCTCCAGCCTGCTTTTGCTGCTGCTGGGGCTTATCACGCGGCGTCTGCTGGTCGATAACTTCGGCCCGCAGATCACCACCGCATCTCAGGTCGTCAGCCAGCTTTTCAACTTTTTCTCGATCGCCGAGTTCGGTGTCGGCAGCGTCATCAGCTACCGATTGTATGAGCAGATTGCCGCGAAAAACGAGGAAAAAATCAGCAAGTATATGTCGATGTACAAGTGGGCCTACCGGGTCGTCGGCATGGTCATTGCGGGGCTTGCGCTCCTCGGCGCGGTAACGCTGCGCTGGATCATGCCCGATGTGCCCCCCGCCACGGCCTACACCGTGTACGGGCTGAACGTGGTTTCGACGCTGTGCAGCTATTTTCTGATCACCCGCCGCCTGATGTACACCTGCACCCAGCAGGGCTACCGCTGCACCCAGATCGACTTCTGCTGCAATGTGCTGACAAGCCTTGCCAAGATCGCCGTCTCGCTCTGGTTTGCGAACTATGTGCTGTATTTCAGCGTGACGATTTTCTTCAATGTCATGGCAAACCTGCTCATTGCGCGGCGGTTCAAAAAGGACTTCCCCTATGTGCATGATGTAAAAGTCACGGTCAACGATTTTAAAGAGCTGGGCATTTTCCACGATCTGCGGTATTTTCTGGTGCATCGCCTCTCCAACACGATCTACGGCTCATCCGACACCATCGTGACCTCCCGCATGGGCGGCTCGACCCAGACGACCTTTCTGGGCAACTACAATACCATTTCCACCTCGGCCACCGACCTCGGCAACAAGGTCATGGACAGCTTTGCGGCCGCCATCGGCAACATCGTCTACGACAAATCCGCCGCCGCCAACGACCACGACAAGCAGGTGTTCTGGGGCATGGACCTGTTCAGCTACCTGTTTGCCAGCTTTGTGGCCACGGCCTACTTCTGCCTGTTCCAGCCGTTCATGGCGTCCTGGATGGGTGAGCAGTGGCTGCTCCCCCTCGGCTTTGTGCTGGTGTTCTGCCTGAATGAATATGTCGGCTGGAACCACCGGATGCTCGGCAGCTACCGCGCCGTTCTCGGCCATTTTGAGGATGACCAGTGGTTTATGGTCGCGTCCGCAACGGTGAATCTGGCGCTGAGCTTTCTGCTCTTTCCCCGGTTTGACATCACCGGCGCGCTGATCGCCACCGTGGTGGCCCACTGCATCATGTGGGCCGGGCGCATCCGGGTCGTTTTCCGCCAGTATATGCGGGGCGGCCTTGCGCACTACCTTGCGGTGCAGGCGCTGCACCTTGCCACGCTGGCCGCCTGCATGGGCGGCAGCCACGCACTGTGTGCCAAAATGCCCGGCGGCTGGCTCGGCCTTGTGCCCCGCATCCTTATTGTGCTTATCGTGCCCAATGTGCTGAATCTGGCCGTCTACGCATGGGGCAAAGATGCCGCCTACCTGCGCCAGTACGGCGGCAAGGTAGCCAAAAAGCTGCTGAAAAAGTAACTGTCCTGCAAACAGGTGATAGTATGAAAACCCTCGCTGTTCTTTATATCTGCACCGGCGCTTATGTTGCGTTCTGGCGCGATTTTTATCCCAACTTCAAGGCGAACTTCCTGCCGGACTGCGACCGCACCTTCTTCGTCTTTACCGATGCCGACCACATCGCGTATGAGGACGCGCCCGATGTGCGCCGCATTCCGCAGCAGGCGCTGCCTTGGCCCTACAGCACGATGCAGCGGTTCGATGCCTTCCTCGGGCAGGAGGCTGCGCTTGCAAAATTCGACTATCTGTTTTTTGCCAACGCCAACCTGCACTGCACCCGCGTCATCTCCGCCGCCGAGCTGCTGCCCGACCCCGCCGCCGGGCAGACCCTCACGGCAGTCTGCCACCTGCCCTACTACGGCAGGGCTCCGATGTTCCACCCCTACGACCGCAGCGGCAAAAGCCGTGCCTCGATCCCCTACAACTGCGGGCAGTATTATGTGGCGGGCGGGCTGAACGGCGGCACGGCGGCGGCGTTCCTCGCCCTCTGCCGGGAGCTGAAGGCCCGCACCGATGAGGATCTGCAGCACGGCGTCATTGCGCGGTTCCACGATGAAAGCCAGCTCAACCGGCTCGTGGCCGAGGCGCCGCAGCACTTCCGCATCCTGCCCCCCGATTACTGCACGCCGGAGGAGACCCCCACCGGGCACGAGGCGATCCTTGTGCTGCAGAAATCGCGCTTTATCCAGATCGATGCCTCGCGCACCGTCAAAAAACCGCAGAGCTTCCCTGCGCGCAAGTGGGAGGCCTTCTGCCTGAACTGGCTGCCCTACCTGTGGCGGGCGCGGGATACCCTGCTGCGCCGCCGGGTCGAGCCGCCAAAGCATTGAATTATCATGACAAAAAACGATACCTGTAAACGCCTTCTCGCTGCGGCGGCGGTGCTACTGGCCGCAGCCGCCATGCTGCACACCCTGTTTGTGGGGCTGGAGATCGACGAGGAATACGCCCTTTCGCTGGGCTTCCGCCTTGTGCGGGGCGACCGGCTGTTCTATTCGATGTGGGAGCCGCACCAGCTTTCGGCCCTGCCCCCCGCGCTGCTGATCGCGGCATACACCGCCGTTACCGGCACCACCACCGGCGTGCTGCTGTTTGTCCGCGTCACCATGCTGATAATTAAGGCTGTGCTGTCTGTCTGGTTTTACCGCAGCCTGCGCGCCCCGCTGGGCCGCACCAACGCCTTCTTGCTGGCACTGGTCCTCTTTGTCTTTACCCCCAAGTGGTTTCTCGGGCCGGACTATGTCAGCCAGCAGTTCCACTTTACGCTGGCAGCTTTTCTGTTTTTTTACGGCTACTATGCCCCCGGCCCGCAGCAGTACCGCGGCCTGTGGCGGGTGGCGGCAGGTGCGGTCTGCGCCTGCTTCAGCTTTTTAGCCTACCCGCAGTCTGCCGCGGCGGCACCGTTCCTGCTGCTCGGCCTCTGGCTGCTTGACCGTGCAGCGCCCCGCCGCTGCGGCGCGCTGCTCTTTTTGGTGAGCTGCGCCGTCTGCGGGGGCGCGTTTGCGCTCTGGCTGCTGCAGGGCATGGGCTTTGATCTGCCCGCCCTATTGGCCCGCGCCGCGCTGATCCTGAACGACCCGCAGTATGACTTCACAGCCGGGGAGCGGCTGCACACACTGGCCGGGCAGGCTGCCGCCGTTTTGCAGACCTGCCGGGTCCCGGCGCTGGCCGCAGCAGCGGCCGTCCTTGCGGGGGTGCTCTCCGGGCGGGGCAGCCGCCCCGCGCCCGCCCGCCTGCTGGAGCGGCTGCTCTGGTATTTCACCTTTTTCCTGACCCTCTGGTGTACGGCGCACAGCCTGATCTCGGTCAGTCTGGATTTCCGCCACCTCTATCTGGCGGCTGCGCTGGCCGGCGGCTGGACGTTCTGCTGCGACCGCAGGGAAGTGCAGCACCGCACACTGCGCCGCCTGCTGTTCTGGCTGGGCTGGCTGCCCGGCATGGCGGCCTACCTTTTTATCCTGCGCTCGACCCTCATCGCGCTCTGCACGACCTTTATGTACCTGTTCTGGCCCGCCCTCTGCGGTGCCGCCGCACTCGCGCTGAAAAGCCCCGCCGCGCCGCACCGCCGCAGACAGACGCAGCTGCTTCTGCTCTGTATGCTGCTTGCCGCCGCGCTGCCCCGCCTCTGGCTTGTGCAGCAGACCGGCTGGCGCTGCGGGACTGTGCGGGAGGTGGCGGTGCAGCGCATCACCACCGGCCCCGCCGCCGGGACATGGGCCGATGAAAAGGCTGCCGACATGCAGGAGTGCCTGTATGAGGCGCTGGCCCCCTATACGGGCCAGCCGGTGCTGCAGGCGATCGGCGAACAGCACGGCCTCGGCTTTCTGATGGCGGACGGCACCCTGACCGTTGCGCAGGCGTCGGTCATCTCCGGCACCGACAGTGACCCCCGGTTTGAACAGTATTACGCCGTGCTGCACGAAAAGCAGCCCCGCGTCATCCTCTACGATGATGCCGAGGTCCGCGACATGGCTGCGTTCCACACCTGGCTTGAGCAGCATTTTACCATCACCGACCGCTACACCGTGCAGCACGGCACCGCCAGCCTGCAGGTGCTCATCGTCGGCTGACCGGGCCTGTTCACAATTTACAATTTTCACAGGCGGGGCAGTTGTCACAGCTGCCCCGCCTGTGGTATACTAAATATATATCGTCAAAATCTGCAAGGAGGCGCCCCTATGGGCCTGATCACCACCATTCAGAACAAAACCGAACAAGTCCGTGCGAAGGAGCGCATCCGTCCGCTGCTGGAAAGCCGCATGATGCGGGACATCCTGCTTGAGATCGGCCAGCGCGGCACCGAAAAGCTGGACCCCCAGAGCGTACCGCTTGAGCAGCGCCCTTTAGCCACCAAGCGCGCCGCCGAATGCGGCACCGCCGGCCTGCAGCAGAGCGTCATCCGCGAGGTGCTGCTTGACGAGACCGGCATCATCCTCTACGCCGGCACCGGCGAGGTGCGCTTTCTCTACGGCGACTATAACTACGAAAACATCGAGGACACCGACTGCCTGCCCGCCGTGGCGCAGTATCTTGTCCAGCATCTGCTCGGCTACTACAACATTACCCGGACCTTCTACTCGGTCCCCCGGCACAACGGCCGCACCGTGACGGAAAAGACCCGGCAGGTCTTTGTCCGCCGCCATCATGAGGACACCCCCTTCGACCCTCAGCCCACCCGCAAGCAAAAGCTGTTTTGACCCCGCGCCCCTGCGCTGCGTTTTCCGCGGTGCAGGGGCTTTTTTGTCACCGGCGGCTGAGCGCCAGCACCGCCACCGTAATATCATCCCGTTTTTCCCCGGCGCGGCGGGCGGCGGCATCGGCCACCGTCTCGGCGGCCTGCTTCGGGGTGTGGCCCAGCCGCGCACAGAGCTGCAGCTGCTGCATCAGCCAGTCGCTGCCGTCCGCAAGGGCGCCGTCACTGACCAGCACCACCCAATCTCCGGCGTCCAGCGCAAAGGTCGAGGACCGCCCCACCAGACTGTCCAGCACCCCCATCGGCAGGCTGGCGCCGTCCAGCATCCGGGGCACACCGCCCCGTACCAGAAAGCTCGGTGCCGCCCCCGCCTTAAACAGCCCGGCCCGCCCGGTGTAGAGATCCACCGTCAGCAGATCGAGCGTGGCCCCGGCCTCCTGCTCGGCTCCCTTCAGCCCAAGGGCCACATTTACAAGCCGGGCGGCGCTCTCGGCTGCAAAGCCGGCCCGCAGCAGCTGGGCTGTCAGCTTGGCGGCCATCTGGCCGTCCACCGCTGCCGCCCGTCCGGTGCCCATGCCGTCGCACAGCAGCATCTGGGCGCGGCCGCTCGTATCACAGAACTGATCCAGCGCATCGCCGCTGACGCTCTGCCCCGCCGCCGCGTGGGCCGCCGCACCGAACTGCGCCGCAAACAGCGGCCGCTCACCGAAAGTCAGCATCGTGACGGTGCGGCAGTGGGTGATCTCGGGCAGATCCATATCCCGGCGGCAGAGGCGGCTCATCTCCTCCGTCAGACCCGCGATCTCCTCCCGGGTAAAATGGGTGCGGCAGATCGTAACGCTGGCAGTCAGCCGCCCGGCAAGGTCGGCGGTCACGCTGCACTCCAGCGCCTCAAGGCCCAGCCCCGCAAACAGCTGGGCGACCCGGCTCTCCCGCCGGGGGTCGGGCAGACCTGCCTGCCCCAGCTTACCGGCCAGCTGGGCCAGCGCCCCGGCCAGTGCGCTGTACTGCTCCGTCAGGGCGGTGCGCAGCATCTGCGCCCGGGCGCGGTTTTGGCGGCGGCTGCGCCACAGCCGGTAGCCATGGTTGGCCGCTGTGCAGAGGTCTGCCGGGTGGATGCAGACCGAAAGCTGCCCCGGCAGGTCCTGCACCTCCACCCGGCCGCGGCTCTCCAGCACCGGCTTCAGGTGGTACAGCCCGTCCATCGCCGTGGCATACCCGCGCACCCAGCACCGGCTGCGGCGGGTGCAGCTCTGGCAGGTCGTGCGCGCCACCTGCTCGACCACAAAGTCAAAGCACTCCCCCTTCGGCGGCATCTGCCGCTGGCAGACGGCGTTCACCGTGTCGGCAATGTCGCTCAGGGCATCCGCCACGCCGGACAGCTTGCGCGCCGCGCCGCTCAGCCCCTGCGCCTGCACGGGCGGGGCCGGCGGGGGAAAGACCCGGCGCAGCGCCCCCGTGGGCAGCGCCATCGCCGCCGCCATACCCACCCCCGCACTGACGGCCAGCGGCACGGCATGCACTGCATCGGGGGCCGCCAGCGCGCCCACCATACAGCCCGCCGCAAAAACCCCGGCGCAGCGCCAGCGCTCCCCGGGGCAGAGGCAGGCCGCTGCCAGACTGCCCAGCGCGACCGCCAGCGCCGCAAAGGCAAGCGCCGGGCCGGATGCCGTGATGGCCGCCGCCAGCGCGATGCTCAGCACCGCCGTCTGTTCCAGCGTTCCGGCCATGGCCGCGCACAGCCCTGCCCCGGCGGCCAGCGCCAGGCCCGGAGCCAAGGGCCCGGCGGCACAGCGCTGCAGGCAGGCCGTGGCCACCGCCAGCCACAGGCAGACGCCCCGCGGCTCCCGCGCCGGAAAATGCGCAAACGCCCAGCCAAACCCCGCCGCCAGCAGGGCGGTACACCCCACCGTGACGGTCTGGGAAAAATTTTGGATGTCACCCACCAGCAGCAGCTGTATGACCTGCGCCGCCGTCAGCGTCAGACAGCCGGCCAGCACACCAGCTTTTGTGCTGCCATCGACAAGCCGCCGCACCGTGGCGGCCGCCACTGCCGCCACCCCCAGCTTGATCCCCAGCAGCGCCGGCTGAAACGCCAGCCCTGCCGCCAGCGTGCCGAGCGCCGCCGCCACACAGTAGGCGGGCGGGCAGCCGATGACGAGCGCCAGCCCGAACGGCGCCGCACCGCCATAGACCTGCCCGGCCCCCAGTGCCGCGCCGCCGAGCAGCGCCGCCCCCTGCCACAGCAGCGCCGCGCTGCGCGCGCCGGGCAGCAGCTTCTCTGTGTTGATAGGTAGATGCTCTCTGCTTGATACAGTCATACAGTCACCCTCCGCAATGTACCGGCAGCCCGTGCGGGCCGCCTACAGTGTATGTCCGGACAGCCATGACTATACCACGCCCGCCCGCCGCTTTTTGCCGCAGAGCGTGGAAACCCGAAAACAACATATAAACAAACAAAAAAGAGCACCGCTGCCCAAAAAAGGGCGCGATGCTCTTACAAAACTGCCTTACTGCCTCCAGGTCCACCACAAATATTTGGTGTTCGTCACAAAATACCGCTTGAACAGCCGCTTCGGGTCCTGCATAAGGCGGTAGAGCCATTCCAGATTGTGCCGCTGCATCCACATCGGCGCACGGCGGATGTTGCCCGCCTCGTAGTCGAACGCCGCACCGACGCCGACCATCAGTGCCTGCACGCGGTCCTCATGCACAGCCATCCAGCGCTCCTGCTTGGGCGCGCCAAGGCCCACCCAGACAAAATCCGGCTTTGCCTCGTTGATCCTGCGCACGACCTCCTCGTCCTCCTCGGGGCTCAGCGGGCGGAACGGCGGCGAGTACATCCCGGCGATCACGGCACCGGGGTAGTTTTCCTCAACCTTTTTGCGCAGAATGTCCAGCGTTTCCTGCGTGGAGCCGTAAAAATAGTGGCGGTAGTGCTTTGTGGCGCTCTGCCGGAGCAGCTCCTTCATCAGATCAGGGCCGGTCACGCGGGCGGCATTGGTGTAGCCCTGCTGGCGGCTGTACTTCGACAGCGGGCCGCCGTCGGGCAGCGCCATGACCGCGCCGTTCTGCACAGCCTGATAGTCCGGGTCCTCATGGGCCGTCACCGTTGTGTGGACATTTGCCACGCAGATGTATTTCCCGCGCCAATCCTCAAGCTTTTCCTCGATCAGGCGCAGCGTCTTGTCCATGTCGGTGACCACAATGTTCACGCCCATAATGTCGCAGGTGTCCATCAGATGCAGGTTGGTGTAGCGCATGCTGCCAACGCTGTCCAGCTCGCTGCGCGCGGTCATAAAATCGTTGTAGACCGGCACCGCCGCGACCCGCAGGTGGTAGCTGTCCGCCAGCAGCATGATGCGGCGGATCTCGGCGGCGTCCTGCACATCCTGCACCAGTACCAGCGTTTCGATGCGGTTGTCCCGCACGACCCGGTACAGGTCCTGCACGGTGCCGCGGTAATCGGGCAGGGCTTTGCAGGGGGCGGGGGCCAGATAGCCGCTGTACCGCAGCGACACCGGGCTTTTCCCGCGGAAAGTCTCGGCGTAGAACCGCTGCGCCAGTTCCCCGCTGCCGATCAGCAGCGTGCGGGAGGCAATGTCGTTCCGGCGCACATAGGCATCGGCGGCCTTGTCAAAGGCAAACCGCTTGCCCACAATGACCACGATGGACAAAAGATAATAGTACACCAGCAGCAGGCGGGAGAGCTGATTGACCCGGAAGGTGTAGAACACGGTGGCCATCAGCGCCAGGCCGGCGAGGTTTGTAAGCCCGACAAGAAAAAGCTGCTTGCCCCAGTTTTTGACATGCAGCGTGCGGTAAGTCCCCTCGACCGCATAGCAAGCCACATTGGCAAGGGCATACAGCCCCGCCACCGGCAGGAAGGTCCAGACATCCCACATGCCGAACTGGCTGCCGATGGGACTGAACGCGCGCAGCACACCAGCCAGAATGAACACAGTGACGAGCAGTATAAATTCAGTTGCCGCGTTCAAAAATCGCAGCAGCGGTACTTTATGATAATGCATGACGGACCTCCGTATGGCCGAATAGTTACGATTATTGTACCATATACAAGCATGATTTTCAATACGCAGCATAAAGCAGCCTCCTTTCTGGCTGTTTCAGCATAACATTTCTGTAGTTTTTCTAAAATCAGTCAATGAAATCTCGTGTGGTGGGCCGCTTTTCGTTAGTTTATCCAAAATTCGTATTTTTTCGTATCTGCTCTGGAAATTTGCAATCCTTTGTGCTATACTTTTAATACCGTTACAGTCGGAATGGTCTATCTCCGTTCCGCCGCGCGGTATATGCGGTTTATGCCGTATATATTTTTCGAGGAAAGGAGGAAACTACCAATGAACAACTTCAAGAAGTTCGTCGCCGTTCTGCTGGGCGTTGTGATGGCTTGCGTTTTCGCGACCTCCGCTTTTGCTGCTGATGTTCAGAACACCGCCAAGGCTAAGGCCACGATCCAGGGTTTCCTGGCTCAGAAGGGTGTCACCACCCTGAGCCGCACGGTTGACAGCCTGACTCCCAGCCAGCTGGCCACCATCCGCGACAACCAGTCCGCTCTGGTCAATGCTGTCAACAACACTGCTTCTTCCGTTGCTGGCACCGCTGATGCCAACTCTGCTATCACTTATGTGAACGAGGGCATCAAGACCGTCAATGGTCTGCTGCCTGCCGGCGTCAGTGTTGAGCCTGTCTTTGACATCTCTGATGCTTCCAAGCTGAAGGTCAATGTCAAGGTTACTGCTAACGGCATCACCGAGACCGCTTCTGCTGAGAAGGGCCTGTCTGCCAGTGCCAACCCCCTGACTGCTACTTCTGCAGTCATCAAGGCTACCGGTGACAACTCTGCCGTTGTGTTCGCCGTTGCAGCTCTGGCTGTTGCCGGCGTCCTCGGCATGGCCGTCCGCAAGGAGCGTGCGCTGTAAGACAGTTGCACACACTGATGACTTATCATCAGTGACGGGCAGAACTTCGGCTCTGCCCGTTTTCGTTGTTTACACGGCACTGTCAACTTTGTGTTGACTGGCCGTTTTTATACATAGAGAGTCGAGCTTATCGAAGCCGTTTGGGATTTCATTGCATCAGAAGGGAAATTATTTTATATGCAGTCGAACAAAAAGCATTCTTTTGTGCGGCGCAGTCCGCTGGCCTATGTGGTTGTGCCGTTGGTTTTCACGGCAATTAGTGCCGTAATTTTTTTCACCACAACTAAAATCCTGCTTGCCCCCTATCAAGCCCTGATCAGTTGGGTCCTCACGACCACGGAGGTTGCGCAGCCGCAGGATCTTCTGGCAAATGCAGCCACCGTCATCAATGGCGGCGCTGCGGAGGAGGCATCCTCCCAGCCCGATTCCATCCCCCTGAGTTCTGTCACCTACCCGACTGTGGGTGACCGCTATGCCACGATCACCGTCTCCGGCACCAATGTGGACGCCCCGGTCTTTTACGGTGACACAAACAAGATCCTAAATCAGGGCGTGGGCACCTACGCAGACAACGGCGGCGCCGGCATTCCCGGCGAGGGCAAGACCATCCTGCTGGCGGGCCACAACAACACCTTCTTCAATGACCTGCAGCACGCCGAGGTCGGCGCGACCGTCACGATCACGACCCACTACGGCGTCTACACCTACGAGGTCACCGAGATGAAGGTCATGGATTATCAGGACGAGACCTCCTATGACTTCTCCCGCACCGATGAAAACCTGATCCTGTACACCTGCTATCCCTTTGATGCGCTCGGCTTTACCCCGAACCGCTATTTCGTCTATGCCAAATATGTATCCGGCCCCGTGCTGGACAAGAACAGCTAAGGGGGTGTTGAATATGCATAAGAATGTCTCCGCACGCCCCCGTTCCAAGGGCAATACCGTTTGGGCCTTGATCATGTCCTGGCTGTCCAGCCTTCTGCTGACGCTGCTTGCTTTTTTTCTGGTGCTGCTGACCACCATTTGCAGCCCCGCTTTTATGAAGCAGCAGGTCGCACGCAGTGGATTCAGCGAGACTGCGTACACCTACCTGTATGACAACTTCGTCAGCTACGGTGCCTCCTCCGGCTTTTCTGCCGATGTAATGACCTCTGCCATCTCGCGCGACCAGATCACTGCGGACATGGACAGCGCCGTCACACGGCTGTATGACGGTGACACAGCCCTTGACAGCCGCGACAGCATCCAGACCGCCACCTATGACGCTCTGCTTGCCAACCTGAATGCCCGCGGCGTTGATGTCACTTCCGATGTGGAGTCTGCCGTTGCGATCGTTGCCGATGCCTGCCGCCTTGACTATGCCAACTATGTTGCCATTCCGCTGGCCAGCCAGCTGTACACCATCATTGAGAAGTTTGACCGCATCGTGCCCATCAGCGTTGCCGCCATGGCCCTTGTCTGCGTCGCCAGCATTTTCCTGATGCTGCGTCTGGCGGCTTCTCCCCGCTTTGCCGTGCGCTGCCTGACCTTTGCCTTCACCGCATCGGCCGTTCTGTGCAGCATCGGTGCCACCGCGCTTGTGCCTGCCATGCACCTGAACAATCTGAACCTCAACCCCGCCTCGGTCAAGCAGCTGATCATCACCTATGTCCAGAATCTTTTCGGCCGTTTCGGCCTGTTCGCTCTGGTTTACGGCGCCCTTGCCGTGATCCTGCTGGCGCTGACCTTCACCGCCGGAAGCCGCACCAAACGCCGCCAAAACACTTAATCGGAGGATACGCATGGAAAACGAAGAGTATGAAACCATTGACCTTTTAGAGGTCCTGAATGCCGTCCGCCAACACCTGCTGGCCGTCATTCTCACAACCCTGATCTTAGCCTGCGCCGGCTTTGGTGTCTCCAAGTTCCTGATGACCCCCAAATATCAGGCGTCCGCGCTTATGATCGTCAACACCCGGCAGGACGCCACCAGCAATGTCACCAGCGACCAGATCAACTCCGCCACCAAGCTGGTCTCTACCTACAGCATCATCATCAAGAGCGATACCGTGCTGCAGCAGGTCATCAACAATCTGGGCCTGAGCCTGACCTACTCCGAGCTGGCTGAGCGCGTGACCGTCAGCGCCGTGGATGACACTCAGGTCATGAAGGTCACCGTCCTGAGTGACAACCCCGAGTGGGCGCGTCAGGTCTGTGAGCAGATCACCGTGGTTTCCCCCGATGTCATTCTGGAATCTGTCGAGGCCGGCTCAGTCAAGGTCATTTCCAGCGCCTCGATCAATCCCGATCCCGTCTCCCCCAACACGATGCGCAATACCGCTCTGGGCGGCGTGGCCGGTCTGGTCATCAGCCTCGGCATCATCTTCCTCACCGTCCTGCTGGACAACAAGATCAACACCGAGGAGGATGTCACAAAGTATCTGGATCTCACCGTTGTCGGTGTCATCCCTGAATATGAGGGAGGCAAAAAGAAATGAGCAAGCCTGCAAAAAAGAGCCATCGCAAACTGTTCACGGTCGGTTCCGATGCCCCGTTCCAGTTTACTGAGGCCTATAAGTCCCTGCGCACCAATCTGGAGTTCCTTTCTGCCTCCGGCAGCTGCAAGACCATCCTGATCACCTCCTCTGTTCCTGAGGAGGGCAAGACCAATGTTGCCGTCAACCTCGCCATCACGCTGGCCTCCTCCGGCAAGCGGGTCGTGCTGGTGGACTGCGACATGCGCAAATCCGCCGTCTCCCGCTATCTGCGCATCCCGCGCAGCCGCACGGGCCTGACGAATGTCATCACCTCCCATGAGGAAAATGCACTGGCCTCCGCACTCGTCCGGATGAAGGACACCGGCATCACGGTCCTGCCGGTCGGCACCATCCCGCCGAACCCCGCAGAGCTGCTGGCCTCCTCCACGACCGAGAAGATCTTTAAGGCGCTGCAGAACGCCTTCGATTATGTGATCGTTGACACGCCCCCCGTCTCTGTCGTCACCGATGCCGCCGTCCTCTGCCGCGTGGCGGACGGTGTGCTGCTCGTTGTGCGCCCCGGCGTCACCACGATTCAGGGTGCCCAGCTGAGCAAAAAGAACCTCGAGGCCGTAAACGCCCACATTCTGGGCGTCATCATGAACGGCTACAACGCCAAAAAGACCGGCCGCCGCGACGGCTACTCCTACGCCTATTCGTACGGCTACTACGACTCCAAACAGGAAACCGATGAATGAAAAACTCTCTTGTAGAGCTGCACTGCCACATCCTGCCGGGCATTGATGACGGTGCCAGAGATCTGGATATGTCGATGTCGCTTATGCGCCGGGAGGTATCCGACGGCGTTGTCGGCGTTGTCTTTACGCCGCACTTTCATTATGAGCGCATCACAGTAGAAAAGTTTGTCGAACTGCGCAAGGCTGCCTTCCGGCAGGTCGCGGCTGCGGTCCGCACCGAGGGGCTGCGCGTAGCCGGCAAGCTTGGGGCGGAGGTGTACTATTCCACAGCTCTGCCCAGCCTTGATCTGAGCAAGCTGGCCTTTGCCGACACAAGCTACATTCTGATCGAATTTCCCACCACCATCCAGCCGCCGGGCATTGATGAAACGCTGTTTGCCATCCGTGCTCAGGGCTACACGCCGATCCTCGCCCATGTTGAGCGCTACCCCTTTGTGACCGAGGATCCCACCCTGTTGTACAACTGGGTCAATGCCGGGTGCCTGGCGCAGATCAACGCGACCGGCCTGATCCGCGAGGGGCATACCAGCCGCTGGCTGCACAAGCTGCTGGACTGGAACCTTGTGCATCTGCTCTCCAGCGACTGCCACCACCCCGAAAAACGCCCGCCCAACCTGCGGGAGGGCTTCGATCATCTGCCCCCGGCCGTTGCCCGCCGCCTGCAGAAAAACGCGATCGAGGTCTACCTCGGCAATGAGTTCCGTGTGCCGGACCCGACAGAGCCCAAATACCGCTTCGGGCATTGGGTATAAGTACGGGGTTTGTTCCTTCTTTGCAAAGAAGGAACCGAAGAAACTCCAAACAAAACCACAAAAACCGTCGATGTCATGTCGACGGTTTTTCTTATTGCTGCGCCAAAAAGCCTCCCTTGTCAAAGGGAGGCGGCCGAGCGCCAGCGAGGTCGGAAGGATTCCTTTCGCCGCCACTCTACGCTCCGCAGGTTGCCCTTTCCCCTCCTCCGTGCTATCATCATCTCAAACTGAAAGGAGCGTGACCACCTATGGATCACTACATCACCGGCCCTGCCATCAAAGCCCTGCGCGAGCGCCGCGGCCTGACGCAGGCCCAGCTGGCAGAACAGCTCTGCGTCAGCGATAAGACCGTATCAAAATGGGAAACTTCCCGCGGGCTGCCCGATATTACCCTGCTGGAGCCCCTTGCCACCGCACTGCATGTCTCGGTGCCGGAGCTGCTCTCGGGCGAAGCCATCACGAATGTGAACCGCGCCGCCAACTTGCTGCGTTCCAAACTCTATGTCTGCCCGGTCTGCGGCAATATCCTGCACACCACGGGCGCAGCCGCCGTCAGCTGCTGCGGCGTCCCCCTGCCACCGCTTGAGGCCGAAGCCCCCGACAACGCCCACACCGCCCAAGTCGAAGATATCGAACACGAGCTTTATGTTCAGATCCCCCACGAGATGACAAAGACCCACTACATTTCCTTCATTGCCTACATCACGGGCGACCGATTTGAGCTGGTTCGCCTTTACCCCGAGGGCGATGCCGCCGCCCGCTTTTTCCGCCGCGGGCACGGCAAGCTCTACTGGTACTGCAATAAGCACGGCCTGTTTGAGCAGAAGGTATAAAAAAGTGAGGGGCACATTTCCGTGTGCCTCTCACTTTTTGTTTATTTGTAAGGGAAGGGATTCATCCCTCCCCTACGCTCATCCTTCACGCCTCGGCGACTGCAACCAGATACTTATAGATCTGCGGCTTGTATTCCTCATACAGGCCCAGATGCTCATACAGCTCCTTGTAATAGGCAAACAGCGTGGCACGGGTAGCCACCACATTCACCGGGTTCAGCGCCGTATGCACCGCGCTGCCCGGCGTGTTGAAGTAGTTGTAGATCGGCGTTGACAGCGCGTAGAACTTCTCCGCATAGCGGATATAGCTCAGGTTAAAGTAGAGATCCTCCGACCAGTCCATATCCTCGGCGCAGATGACATCATCGTGGGCGCGCACGATGTCGGCGCGGTAGAGCTTGTTCCACATCACGCCGTAGTAGAAGCTGGCCGGCTCCTGCATCAGTCCGGCGGCAAACTCCTCCTTCGTCATCGGCCCCTCCATCAGGAAGCCGAAGGTCTGCACTCGGGTCGGGCGCTCGGGCCGCTGGCTGCCCTCGGCGCGGGGCTTGGGCGGCGAGATGCGGTTGTAATGGGCAATGACCAGATCTGCCCCGCTCTCCTCGGCATGGCGGACGAGCAGCTCGGTGGCGTAGGGCTGGATCGTATCGTCCGCATCGACAAACTGCAGGTATTTTCCCTTTGCCTCACGCAGACCCATATTGCGGGTGGCTGCCACACCGCTGTTGGCCTTGTCGATCAGCACAATGCGGGGGTCCACCTTGGCGTACATCCTGCAGACCTCAAGGCTGACATCCTTGCTGCCGTCGTTCAGCAGCAGGATCTCAAGGTTCTGGTAGGTCTGGCGGCGGATGCTCTCCACACAGCGCGCGATATGATCCTGTGCGTTATAAATGGGCACAATAACACTTACAAGCGGCTTTTCCGTCATGGCGGCGGGCCTCCTTTTTTCCGATAGTATAACCACAATACCACAAAATTCCCCGCTTGGCAATGGAAAAAGTGCGCGAGATGTGGTATGATGCTTATAAAGGCTTCCCCATCGGGGGAAGCTGTCCGCGAAGCGGACTGACGAGGGCCAACCTTCCGCCGCAGCCTGTTCACGGGCTGCCCCCGCAGACCTGCCCCTCATCCGGCCTTTGGCCACCTTCCCCCAAGGGGGAAGGCATCACTATGAAACGAGGTCACCAACATGAAGCCTTCCATCATCCGCCTGCGTGCGCTGGAAAAGCAGCTTTTTGCCTACCGCTACGCGCTCAACACCGTTGATTTCGATGCCGAAACCGTTGCCCCCGAGGGCAGCGCCGACGGCCGCGCCGAGGCCTGCGAGGTGCTGAGCCGCGCCAGCTTTGAGCTGCTTGTCAACGCGGACACCGCTGCCCTGCTGCAGCAGGCTGCCGCCGAGGCCGAGACCGAGCAGGAGCAGGCCGAGGTCCGCCAGCTGCAGCGCCAGTACGATGAAATTGCAAAGATCCCGGCTGAGGAGTACGCCGCCTTCACCAAGCTTTGCAACCAGAGCATCCCGGTCTGGGTCAAGGCCAAGCGCACGAACGATTTCAGCCTGTTTGCGCCGTATCTGGAAAAAATCGTGGCCGCCCGCCGGGCGCAGGCGCATTATTTTGCCCCCGACCGCGACCCGTATGAGGTCTGGCTTGACCGGTACGAGAAGGGCCTGACCATCGCCCAGTGCGATGCGTTTTTTGCCACGCTGCGCGAGACCATCGTACCGCTGCTCGCCGACATTCAGGCCCGGGGCAAGGCCGTGCGCACCGATTTTCTCGATCAGGTGTGGCCGCTGGACGGTCAGCGCGCCGTCAGCCAAAAGATCATGGAGCTGTGGGGTCTGGATCCGGCCCACTGCTATCTGGCCGAGAGCGAGCATCCCTTCACCACCGAATTCTGGCGCGGCGATGTGCGCATCACAACCCACTATATGGAGCGCGACATGTTCTCCAACCTCTACAGTGTTGCCCATGAGGGCGGCCATGCGCTGTATGAGCTGAACATCGACCCCGCCTACGACTACACGGCCGTGACCGGCGGCGCCACAATGGGCCTCCACGAGAGCCAGTCCCGCCTGTTTGAAAACCTTGTCGGCCGCAGCCGCGCCTTTGTCAGCTTCCTCTACCCGACCCTGCGGGAAATCTTCCCCGATCAGCTGGCCGATGTCACTGCCGAGGAGGTCTGGCGCGCCGTCAACCGCGCCGAGCCCGGCCTGATCCGCACCGAGGCTGACGAGCTGACCTACGCGCTGCACATTATGGTCCGCTATGAGCTGGAGAAGGCGCTGATGCAGGGCACGCTGGCCGTGGCCGACCTGCCCGCCGCATGGAACGCCAAGTACAAAGAGTACCTCGGCGTGGATGTGCCCGATGACGCCCACGGCTGCCTGCAGGACATCCACTGGGCGATGGGCGACCTCGGCTATTTCCCGAGCTATGCCCTCGGCAGCGCCTACGGCGCACAGGCGGTCGATGATCTGCGCAAAACGATGGACCTCGATGCCCAGTGGGCCGCCGGTGATCTGGAGCCGCTGAAGGCTGCCCTCAAGGCGCGCGTCTGGCAGTGGGGCTGCATGAAGGAGCCGCAGTGGCTTGTGGAAAGCCTTTGCGGCGGCAAGTTCGACCCGTACCACTTCACCGAGTATTTAAAGAAGAAATATACCGAGTTGTACGAACTGTAAGCAGACAGCTGTGTATCAAAAAATCACATTCTTGACCTATTGCATATTCCCCATAAAATAACATCCCCGGCGCCGCAAAACCGTTCCGGTCTTACGGCGCCGGGGCTTTTCAGCACAGGACGCTGTCAGGGCAGTGCAGGCAGGTGTACAGGTAGCCCAGTGCCTCCTCCACCGTGTCAAACTCGCCGCTGTCACTGTCGGCGGGGTGGGCGGGCAGAGTGGATTTATCAAAGGGAATCCCCTGCTCCTGCCGCCATTCGTCAAGCTGCGCGGCGATGCTGCGGGCGTAGGCCGGGCGGTCGGCACGGCTGGCCTGCGCATCTATGTAGGCGCAGGCGCTGTATCTGCCCGGCGCGGGCAGATAGGCCAGCTCGACCAGTGTGCCGCGGTCACGATCAAGGTAAAACAGCAGCTTGCCGCCGTATGCGGCAAGCTCAGCCGCCTCCGCCTCCCGGTTTGTGATCTGGGGTACAGCGGCCGTCAGCCGCTGCAGTTCGGCCCGCAGGGCATCACCGTCCTGCGGGTAGGCGCTGGTATCCTTTGCCGCGGCGAGTTCCTCCATGCAGTAATCCTGCCAGCAGGGTGCGCAGTTTCCCTGCTTTGCGCGCTCGACAGCGTACAGGAGATCCGCGCGATAAGCGGCTGCCAGTCTGTTCATCTGCTGATTTTCCATAGCGTATAACCATCCTTTGCATTCAGGCATCCCCACCTAAGACAGCGCCGCTGCCTTGCGTGGGGATGCTATTCTTATTTAGGGCAATACCACATAATTCTAAGTGCCGATACGGCGAGCGAGGTGCGGCAGATGCTAAGCCAAAAGCGCAGATAATACTGGATGTCTTATCGAGCATTTTGGCAACGCAGATGCCGTGCCGCAGCCGCCGGAGCGGTGCTTAAGCCGTCAGGCGGGAATTGTGCGGTATTGCCTTCGTCTGCTTTTCTTCGGCTTGCAGGTATATCGTAACACAGCGCGCTGTCGAATCCTGCCGGTTTATAAGACCGAACGCCGGTTTATTTTGGGGATGGTTGTTTTCCGCTGTCGAAAAAGGCCGGTCACACGCCCAGCCCTGCAAAGCGTTTTTCCGCTATGCGGAAGGCCGCAGCACCTCGTCCAGCGCGTCCAGCCTTTGGGGCACTGCACTCAGGTCGATGGTACCAAAGTCCGTTGTCACGCCGGCAGCCTCCAACAGGCCGCTCCCGTCAGCCGGGTCCTCGCAGATCTGACGGGCGTTGTACAGGATGCCGTCCCAGTTCAAGACAAGCAGCTCCTGCTGCTGCGCGTCCAGCCCGCCCTGCCAGTCGGTCACGGTCTCGGCGCTGATGTCGGCGCGGCTCAGGTATTCTACCAGCACGGCCGCCGCCTGTGCGCTTTTCAGGCTGCAGCCGGCCGTATCCGCTCCATAGCAGACAAAGCCGTCCAGCACCGCCGCTGCGGTGTCTGCGGCAGACGGTGCCCCGGCAGCTGCGCTTTGGGCTGATGAAGGCCCGGTCGGCGGGGCCGCCCCCGCGCCGCACCCCGCCAAAAGAACTGCCGCCGCCAAAAGAACTGCAAGCCTGCGCATCATGATCCCCCCTGTGTGGTACTTTTCCTCTGCCGTATACTATTCGCAGCAGCCCCGCCTTGTATCCGGGGCGCAGCAGCTCTTGCAGGTATTTTTGCGGATATACTCCTGAATATCATCAAAGATCGGCATCAGCGCCTCGCCGTTCGGGGTCAGCCGGTATTCGACCCGGGGCGGGACCTCGTTGTAGTCGATCCGCTCGACCAGACCGTCTGCGGCCAGCTCCTTGAGCTGGTTGGACAGCATCTTGTGGGTCACACCGTCCAGCAGCCTGCGCAGCTCACCGTAGCGCAGGGTGCCGTGCGCGCCCACCATAAATAATATGCGCATCTTCCATTTGCCGCTGATCTGGTCCATGACCTGTTCCATCTTGTCACAGCCCACATCGGCATAGCGGCAGTTGCAGTGTTCGTTCGGGTGCATTGTCACACTCTCCTTTTGGGTAGCGGTTTCCAAAAAGTGCGTACTTGTCAAAAGCGACCATTGGAATATACTGAGTATAGAGCATTTTTCCCGCGTTTGCAACTTGTTTCTGCACCGCTTTTGCGTTAGAATAGTAGGGCAACACCGCACAATTCCCGCCTGACGGCTTAAGCACCGCTCCGGCGGCTG
>ERZ1673747.241-NODE-241-length-94105-cov-9.793344_pt1 | contig 94105 bp, 95 predicted proteins | sample MGYA00580220_ERZ1673747 | MGnify/ENA primary metagenome ERZ1673747 (study PRJEB41218, sample SAMN15661769) | gut metagenome | host: Homo sapiens | place: Canada: London | collected 2015-08-20/2019-03-30 | study: EMG produced TPA metagenomics assembly of...
ATGGCGAAGCCATGTACACCGCACTTACATTGCGCAGCGCGTGCAGCTCTTCAAGATCGAGACTGCCAATGTGCGGGGTCGAGGGGCAGAGCCCCTCGCGTTCTCTTGGGGGTCAAAGGGGGCCATTCTCTCACGCGAGAGAATGGCCCCCTTTACTCGCTTCTTTGCGCGGCGCAAAGGACTTACGCCCCCACGCAGCGGGTCATACCAGCAAAGTTATTTAACTAATTCCTAAAGGAGTTTTAGTTAAAAAGTTTCGCGATAGAAATTTCCTGATATGTGCGCTCGATCGCTTCGGCGAACATCGGCGCGACGGTCAGGTACTTGATGCGGGACTTGGCAAGCTCGTCCTCGCCGGCAGGGGCGGGGATGGTGTCGAGCAGGGCGAGCTCTTCGATGCTGCTCGCGGCCAGGCGCTCGAGCGCGGGGCCGGAGAGAACGCCGTGAGACGCGCAGGCATAGACCTTCTTCGCGCCGCCGACCTCAACGATGGCCTTGGCCGCGTTGCAGAGAGAGCCCGCGGTGTCGACCATGTCGTCGAAGAGGATGCACTCCTTGCCCTCAACGTCGCCGATGACGTTCATGACCTCGCACTGGTTGGCCTTCTGGCGGCGCTTATCGACGATGGCGAGGTTCATGTGCAGCTTCTGGGCGAAGGTGCGGGCGCGGGCGACGGAGCCGACGTCGGGGGAGACGACGACCATGTCCTCGCACACGGAACCGAACTTCTTGGCGTAGTAGTCGACGAAGATGGGGTTGCCGAAGAGGTTATCCACGGGGATATCGAAGAAGCCCTGGATCTGGTTGGCGTGCAGGTCCATCGTCAGCACGCGGTCAACGCCTGCGGCGACGAGCATGTTGGCCACGAGCTTGGCGGAGATGGGGTCGCGGCTCTTGGCCTTGCGGTCCTGACGGGCATAGCCGAAGTAGGGCATGACGGCGGTGATGCGGCCGGCGGAAGCACGGCGGCAGGCGTCGACCATGATGAGAAGCTCCATCAGACTGTCGTTGACGGGCTTGCAGGTGGACTGAACGAGGAACACGTCGCTGCCGCGCACGGTCTCGTACAGGGAGACGGAGGCCTCGCCGTCTGCGAAGCTCTTGACCTCGCTCTCGCCGAGCTTGGTGCCGATGATCTTGCAGATGTCCGCTGCCAGTTTGGGGTTTGCGTTGCCGGTGAAAATCTTGATGTCCTTACCGTGAGAGATCATGTTGATGTACTCCTCTGTTTATAAAAATTTTTCTGAAGTTACTTTTTCTCGTGCGCCGCGCGCCACTGTTCCGCCCAGCCGGGCTTGTTGACCTGACGCTCGCGCGCGATGGCGAGGGAGTCGGCGGGCACCTCGTCGGTGATGGTGGAGCCGGCGGCGATGTAGCTGCCGTTTCCGACCGTGACGGGGGCGATGAGGTTCGTGTTGCAGCCGATGAAGGCGTCGTCGCCGATCGTGCAGCGGAACTTTTTAAAGCCGTCGTAGTTCGTCGTGACCGTGCCGCAGCCGAAGTTGATGCGCTCGCCGCAATCGCTGTCGCCGACGTAGGTGAGGTGCGAGATCTTCGTGCCGTTGCCGATGACGCTGTTTTTGATCTCGACAAAGTCGCCAACTTTGACATGATCGCCGATCTTCGAGTTCGGGCGGACGTAGGCAAAGGGACCGACAGTCGTGTGCGCGCCGACGGTGCTCTCATTGAGCTGCGAGGCGTTCACCTCGGTCTCGTCGCCGACCGTGCAGTCGCGGATCATGGCGTTCGGGCCGATGGTGCAGTTTTTGCCGATGACGGTCCGGCCGCGCAGGATCGTTCCCGGCAGGATGACCGTGCCGCTGCCGATCTTGACGCGGGGGTCAATGTAGGTATTGTTGGGGTCCATGATGGAAACGCCCGCGGCAAAGTGCTTGTCGGCGATCTTGCGGCGGCACATGTCCTGTGCGGATCTGAGCTCCTCGTCGTCGCCGACGGGCAAAAAGCCCTTCGTGATCTCCGCCCCCTTGGGGAAGGCGGCGAAGGCGCCGTGCTCCTTGAGCACCTTGCAGCACTCCTTCGCGTCCGCGGAGTAGACCGCGCCGCCGGAGAACACGCCCACGGGCAGCACCGCGCCGTTGACGATGAGCACGCTGCCCTTTTCATCCTTGAGGAGCGTTAAAAGCTCTTCCCCGTGTCTGGCACCGTCGACGTAGACAACATCGGCGTTTTCGGGGACGTAGGGGCGCATCATGTCGTGCGCCCGTTTGTCAGACACAATAAAAAACCGCTCAATGCCCCGCCCCATCAGTTCTTCGACCATCCACGTGAGAATGGGGCAGAACAAAATGGGCCTCAGCATCAGCGGTGCTTGTTCTTTTGTCAGGGTCATATCGTCCGGCATAAAGAGAACTGCCAACTTCTGATCCATCGGAGCTCATCTCCTTTCAATTCTACTCTCTATTAACGACATTATAGCAAAGATGCCCGAAAAATCCACCGTTTCTCACAAAAAAAACAAAAAATTTTTGATTTGGCGGCTTTACTTTTGCATTTTCAAAATTTCGTTTCAAAAGACTGCATTTTAGGTTGAATTCGCAATATTTTTGCGGTACAATGATAAAACTTTCGCGTGGAGGAGGTGCTGTCATGCTGAATATCGTGCTCGTCGAGCCGGAGATCCCGCAAAACTGCGGCAATATCGCGCGCACCTGCGCGGCGACGGGGGCGCATCTGCACCTCATCAAGCCCCTCGGGTTCGATATTTCCGACCGCGCCGTCAAGCGCGCGGGGCTGGACTACTGGTACCTTGTGGATATCAGCGTGTACGAAAATTTAGCCGACCTTTTTGCAAAGCATCCCGAGGCGGAACGCGACTGCTGGCTCGCCACGACCAAGGCTCCGCAGGACTACTGCCAGGCGGAATTCAAGGACGGCTGCTGGCTCTTTTTCGGAAAGGAGACCGCGGGCCTGCCGGAGCCTTTCCGCGTGGCGCACTATGAGCGCTGCATCCGCCTTCCGATGCGGAAGGAGGCGCGCAGCCTGAATTTATCGAACTCCGTGGCGATCCTGACGTATGAAGCGCTGCGGCAGACGGGCTTTCCCGGTCTCAAGCACGAGGGGGAAATGCTGGAAAAGGAGTAAATCCTAAATTCGTTTTAACTGCGTAACCAAATCGTATGTGTATATTATGAGGAGGAAACAACATGAATTATAACAAGAAGACTGTTCTCGATGTGGACGTGAGCGGCAAGAAGGTGCTGCTGCGCTGCGATTTCAACGTGCCCCAGGACAAGGAGACCGGCGAGATCACCTCGGATAAGCGCATCGTGGCCGCGCTGCCGACCATCCGGTATCTGCTCGACCACGGCGCGGCGGTCATCGCCTGCTCCCACCTCGGCAAGCCCGAGGCCAAGTTTGACAAGTGGGTGAAAAAGCAGACCGAAAAGGGCAAGGACCCCGCGACGCTGACCGAGGAGAAGTGGAAAAAGTCCCTCGACAAGCTGACGCTTGCGCCCGTCGCCAAGCGCCTGTCCGAGCTTTTGGGCAAGGATGTCATCTTCGCGCACGACGTCGTCGGCGAGGATGCCAAGGCCAAGGCCGCGGCGCTCAAGGGCGGCGAGATCATGCTGCTTGAAAACACCCGTTTTGAAGCGGGTGAGACCAAGAACGACCCCGAGCTCGCCAAGGCCCTTGCCTCGATGGCGGAGCTGTACGTCTCCGACGCGTTCGGCACGGTGCACCGCGCGCACGCGTCCACCGCGGGCGTGGCCGCCTATCTTCCCGCCGTGTCTGGCCTGCTCGTTGCCAAGGAGCTTGAGGTCATGGGCAAGGCGCTCGACGATCCCAAGCGCCCGTTCGTCGCCGTGCTCGGCGGCGCAAAGGTCAGCGACAAGATCGCCGTCATCAACAACCTTTTAGACAAGGCCGACACCGTCATCATCGGCGGCGGCATGGCCTACACGTTCGCCAAGGCGCAGGGCGGCGAGATCGGCAAGTCCCTGCTCGAGGAAGACAAGTGCGCCTACGCGCTCGAGATGATCGAAAAGGCCAAGCAGAAGGGCGTCAAGCTCCTGCTGCCGGTCGATACCGTCGCGGCGACGGAGTTTGCCGCCGACGCAGAGCCCCACGTCGTCGACGCGATGCACATCCCCGCGGATATGATGGGCATGGACATCGGCCCCAAGACCGTCGAGCTCTTCTGCGCGGCGACCAAGGGCGCGGGCACGATCGTGTGGAACGGCCCCATGGGCGTTTTTGAGTTCCCAACCTTTGCGACCGGCACGAAGGCCATGGCCAAGGCGCTCGCCGAGAGCGGCGCGGTCACGATCATCGGCGGCGGCGACAGCGCGGCGGCAGCTGAGCAGCTCGGCTTTGCCGACAAGATCACGCACATCTCCACCGGCGGCGGCGCGTCGCTCGAGTTCCTGGAAGGCAAGGAATTACCGGGCGTTGCGTGCCTTTTAGACAAGTGAGAAAAATCACTATTGATTTTCATATATTCGCATAAATCTTAGATTTAGACAGTAACAGGAGAAAAGACCCAACATGAATCGCAGATACCGTAAAACCATCATCGCAGGCAACTGGAAAATGAACAAGACCCCCAGCGAGACCAAGGCCTTTGCCGAACAGTTCAAGGCCATCCTTCCCAAAACCAAATGGTGCGACATCGTCGTGTGCGTGCCCACGGTCGACCTTTCTGCCGCCGTGCGCTCGTTCAAGGACAGCCGCATCGCCGTCGGCGCGGAGAACGTCTACTTTGAAAAGAGCGGCGCCTACACCGGCGAGATTTCCGCCGACATGCTCGCCGACCTCGGCGTGCGCTATGTCATCGTCGGCCACAGCGAGCGCCGCGCGCTCTTCGGCGAGACGGACGAGATCGTCAACAAAAAGGTCCTCGCCGCGCTCGAGGCGGGGCTGAACCCCATCATCTGCGTGGGCGAGAGCCTTGCCCAGCGCGAGATGGGCGTGACGATGGAGCTCATCGCGCTGCAGGTCAAGTCTGCCCTCGCGGGCGTGAGCGCCGAGCAGATGCGCCGCTGCGTCATCGCCTATGAGCCCATCTGGGCCATCGGCACCGGCAAGACCGCCACGGGCGAGCAGGCGGCCGAGGTCTGCACCTATATCCGCTCGCTCATCCGCGCGCAGTACGGCGCGCGCATCGCCCGCAGCGTGACCATTCAGTACGGCGGCTCGATGAAGGGCTCGAACGCCCACGAGCTGCTCTCGCACGAGGACATCGACGGCGGCCTGATCGGCGGCGCTTCGCTCGACCCCAAGGCGCTGATGGAGATCGTCCACGCTGCCAACCAGGAGTAAGGAGGAAAATCGATGAACAAGACTCCCACCACGCTGATCATCATGGACGGCTTCGGCCTGTCCAACGATACCGTCGGCAACGCGGTGCGCGCGGCCAACACCCCCGTGCTCGACGGCCTTTTTGCCGAGTATGCCCACACGACGCTCCAGGCCTCCGGTCTTGACGTGGGCTTGCCCGCGGGCCAGATGGGCAACAGCGAGGTCGGCCATACCAACATCGGCGGCGGCCGCGTCGTGTTCCAGGACTTGCCGCGCATCACCCGCTCGATCGAGGACGGTACGTTCTTTGAAAATCCCGCCTACAACAAGGCGATGGACGACTGCCTTGAAAAGGGCTCTGCGCTGCACCTTTACGGTCTGCACTCCACCGGCGGCGTGCACTCCACGCTCGACCACCTCTACGCGCTCTTAAAGATGGCGCACATCAAGGGCTTAAAGCGCGTGTATATCCACGCCTTTCTCGACGGGCGCGACACGCCCCCGACCTCTGGCCGCGACTTTGTCGCAAAGACCATGGAAAAGTGCAAAGAGATCGGCGTCGGCAAGATCGCGACCGTCATGGGCCGCTATTACGCGATGGACCGCGACAAGCGCTGGGACCGCTTAGAGAACGCCTATGACGCGCTCGTCTACGGCGAGGGCGTGCAGGACAGCGACCCCATCCACGCCATCGAGGAGAGCTACAAAAACGGCGTGACGGATGAATTCGTCGAGCCCATTGTCTGCGACAAGGACGGCATGATCTCCGACAACGATTCGGTCATCTTCTTCAACTACCGCCCCGACCGCGCCCGCGAGATCACGCGCGCGTTCGTCGACCCCGCGTTCGACGGCTTCAAGCGCGAGTTCTTCCCGCTCACCTACGTCTGCAACACCGAATATGACGCGACCATGCCGAACGTGCTCGTCGCCTTCCCGCGCATCAGCGTGAAAAACGGCCTTGGCGAGTATCTGAGCAAGATGGGCATGACCCAGCTGCGCATCGCCGAGACCGAGAAGTACGCACATGTCACGTTCTTCTTCAACGGCGGCGTCGAGGACCCGTATCCCGGCGAGGACCGCGTACTCGTCGCGTCCCCGAAGGTCGCGACCTACGACCTCCAGCCCGAGATGAGCGCCTACGAGGTCGCGAGCAAGTGCGTCGAGCGCATCGAGTCCGGCAAGTACGACGTCATCATCCTGAACTTTGCCAACTGCGACATGGTCGGCCACACGGGCGTCTTCGACGCCGCTGTCAAGGCCGTCGAGACCGTCGACGAGTGCGTCGGTCAGGTCGTGGAGGCGACGCTCAAGATGGGCGGCATCGCGATGATCACCGCCGACCACGGCAACGCCGAGCAGATGCTCCAGGCGGACGGCAAGAGCCCGATGACCGCGCACACGACGAACGTGGTGCCCTTCATCCTCTGCGGCGCAGGTACCGAGCTGCGCCCCGGCCGCCTCGCCGACATCGCGCCGACGATCCTCGACGTGATGGGCCTTGAGCAGCCCACGGAAATGGACGGCAAGACGCTGATCGTCCGCTAAAAAATCGAATCTGCCATGTTTAGAAAAAGCTCTGACGGTACACACTACCGTCAGAGCTTTTTTGCTCGCAATTTTCGCACGAGCCGCGAAGCGGCGGAAAGGATGAAACATGGCAGGATCGAACGGCCGCGCAAAGCGGCACTTCTTCGGTGGGACGGGCTTATACATAGCCCTGTTCCTCGGTGTGACGGCGCTGGCCGTCGCGGGCTATTGGACGCTGCTGCCGAAAAATACGGCGGACAAGGACGCGGAGAACGTCTCCTCACAGGTAGAGCTTCCCGTGCAGGACGAGACGCCGCAGATGCCGGAGGCGGAGCTGCCGCAGGAGGCGGCAAAGCCGGCAGAACCGGTGGAGGAGCCGCCCGAGGACCTCACCGTGATGGATGAGGCCACGGGCGTGGAGGACACCGTCCCCGCGATGGAGAGCGAGTCGGACGCGCAGCCCGTCGCCCCGCGGCTCGTGGTCGCGCCGCTCGTGGGGGAGGAGGTCGCGGCGTTTTCGGTCGACGAGCTCACGTATAACGAGACGCTTGGCGACTGGCGCACGCACGACGGCATCGACATCGCCGCCGAGGTCGGCACGCAGGTGATCGCCGCGTGCAGCGGCGTTGTGACGGCGGTGCGCGACGACGATATGATGGGCACGCTCGTGACCATCGCGCACGATGACGGGTACGAAACGACGTACGCGAACCTCCGCAGCTCGCCGGGCGTCGGCGAGGGGCAGTATGTCTCCGCGGGCGAGGTCATCGGCGCGGTGGGCAGCAGCTCGATCGCCGAGTTCTCGATGCCGGCGCATCTGCACTTTTCGGTCAGCAAAGATGGGGTACCCTGCGACCCGAAGGAATTTCTAAATTAAAAATAGAGGCCGCTCAGCTATGGCTGAGCGGCCTCTATTTTTAGGGAGATCACAGCCCGCTGCGCGCATAAATCGCCCGCCAACGGCGGGCGATTTCCACACTTGCGGGCTGAGAGGCGTTTTTTGTCACGCACGTGTCGCGACAAAAAACGATTAAAATTATTTCGCGCCTGCGGGCGCAAAATCTGCGACGCATTTGGCGTGATTTGAGAGATTTACTCCTTTTTCGCCTTGGGGACGGGAGAGAGCTCGTTGAGCAGGGTGAAGCCTAAAATCAGGGCGCCGCCGATGACTTGCGTGACGGTCATGCTCTCGCCGAGCAGGGTGACGGAGACGAGAACGGCGACGAGGGGGTCGATGTAGCTTAAAATCGCGGCCTCCTGTCCGGGCAGCTCCTTGAGCGATGAGAAGTACAGGCAATACGTGACGCCCGTGTGGACAAGGCCGACGATGAGAAGGTTCACCCAGCCGACGGCGTTCAGCGAGCTGAGTGTGATGCCATTTGTCGAGAGCACGTAGGGGATGAGCACGACGATGGCGGACAAAAACTGCAAAAACGTGCGGTGGATGCCCTCGACCTGATGGATGGACTTGTTGAGCAGGATGACGGTCGCGTAAAACACCGCCGCGCCGAGGCCGAAGAGAATGCCCTTGAGGTCATCCGACCCGCGCGTGTCGCCGATGCCGGTGATGAGCACAAGGCCGAGCGTGGACATGACAAAGCAGAGAAATTTCTTTCCCGTGAGCTTTTCGTGGAAGAGGATGGGGCAGACGAGCGTGACGATGACGGGCGCGAAGTAATAGCTCAGTGTGGCGACGGAAACGCTCGTATAGCGGTAGGCCTCGAAGAGCAGGATCCAGTTCACACCCATTGCCGCGCCGGAGAGAAGCAGCAGCGGCACCTCCTTTTTGATGCGCGCGAAGGGGATCTTCTGCCTGCTGACAAGTAAGTATACGCCGATCAGCAGCGCGGCCAGCACGGCGCGGTACAGCGCCAGCTCGCCGGACGAGACAGAAATATTGCGCACAAAAAGCCCCAGCGTGCCGAAGACGGTCATCGACATAATGAGCATGAGACGGGGGTCGGCCTTTTTCATAAGAATTCCTCGCGATCTGACAGAACATGCAAACGGTAGTTGCCGACTATCATAGCACGCGGGCTTCCTGCCGTCAATCGGGAAAGTAAAAAGAGAGGGGCCGCCCAAAAGAAAACCTTTCGGACGGCCCGGAGGAGAGAGATGGGAGCGCTAACGCGTCAATACGCGGAGCAAAACAGCAAATTCGCCAAGCCCGAATATGGACAAAAGCGCCACGCCGCGCAACTGCGGCTTCTTGACGCGAATCGGTGTGATGTACAGCACACCGAGCAGAAACAGCCCCAGCGCGTAGACGACCGCGCAGTTCAGGGAAAAGTGCAGCGAGAGCAGATAGAAGAGCGGCGCGAGCACGGCGCTCGCCGTGACCGGCACGCCGAGGTAGCAGGCGCGGTGCTCGCTCATCTGGTTCTGCCGCTCCTCTTCCGTCACGTTGAAATAGGCGAGGCGGATGAGCGCGCAGAGCGCGAAAAACGACATCGTCGCAAGGAACCAGAGTCTATCGCAGTCCATGCTCCAGCCGATGGCGGCGGGCAGCACGCCGAAGCACACGAGGTCGTTGAGCGAGTCGATCTGGATACCGAAGCGCTTTTCCTGTTCGGTGCGGTCCTTTTTCGTGCGGGCGATGCGCCCGTCGAAGGCATCGAGCAGCCCCGCGAGCATCAGGCACAGCATGGCGTCGAGAGGTTCGAAGCGCGCGGCGGAATAGAGGCCGCCAAGCCCCAGCAGCAGCGAGAGATAGGTTGCGATCACGGTGTAGTCGTAAACTCCGATCATAAAAAACCGTCCGATCCTTTTGGATTGCAGCACCATTATACCAGACGGCGGCGGGGAAGTATCGCTAAAATGCTGACAAGGTTATTGGCTGTGGTGTGAACGCTTGATGACGCGCGCAAAGCGCGCTTCGTCGTAGATGACCGGCACGGGGTAGACGGGGTTCGCCTCCTGAGCGGCCCATTTGGCCATGAGGGGAATGTCCTCTTTGCGGATGCAGTCGAAGCGGTTGGGAATGCCCATGCGGGTATTCATCGCGCGGATTTCGGCAATAAACGCCTTGGCGAGAGATTCTTCGCTCTCGCCCTTGAGGCCGACAAGTGCGGCAAGACGGGCAAGGCGCGGATAGGCCGCTTTGCCGTAATCTTCGAGCACGAGAGGGAGAAGCACCGCGTTTGCAAGGCCGTGGGGTACACCGTAAAGCCCGCCGAGCGTGTGCGCGATGGCGTGCACGTTACCGACGCTTGCGCGCGTGAACGCTGCGCCTGCGTCGAACGAGGCCTGCAGCATCGCCGCGCGGTCGGGGAGCGACGTGCCGTCGCGGTACGCGCGCTCCAAATGCGTGAAGATGGCGACGACGGCATGTTCCGCGAGCAGGCGCGTCTGCTTCGTGTTGTAAAAGCGGCTCAGATACGCCTCGACCGCGTGCGTCAGCGTGTCCATGCCGGTTTCCGCCGTGATGTGTGGAGGCAGGCCGACGGTCAGCACGGGGTCTAAGATCGCGTAGCGTGGAATGAGGCAGAGGTCGGAGATCGCATACTTGTGGTGGTCGCTGCCGGTGACGACGGCGGCGATGGTCGTCTCTGACCCCGTGCCCGCCGTCGTAGGCACGGCGATGAGCGGCGGAATGCGGCGGCGGACCTTTAAGAGCCCCTCAAGCTGCGAAAGCGGCTTGTCCGGCCGCGCGAGGCGCGCCGCGGCGGCCTTGGCTGCGTCCATCGGCGAGCCGCCGCCGATGACGAGAAAGCAGTCGCAGCTATCAATCTTGTACTGCGCGGCGATCTTTTCGACCGTCTCGACCGACGGATTCGGCTCGACCGAGGAGAAGATGGAGAGCAGGATGTCCTGCTCGTCAAGTTTTTCCTGCAAGGCGCGGAAGTGCTCGTCCGCGCACTGGCGGCGGCTCGCGATGACGAACGGGCGGCGCAGGCCATTTTCGCGCAGAATGTTCGCGGCGCGCAGCAAACTCCCCTCGCCTGAAAAGACCTCCGGCGTGCGCCAGGGGAGAAAGCGCGCGCCGACGGCAAAGCAGCACTGGAACGCGCGGCAGAAAAACGTGTTCATAGGACTTCTCCTCTTCCGAAAAATACAGACTCAGTATACCACGGAAAAACGCGCAAAAAAAGGGCTGAGCATTCGCTCAGCCCTTCTATATGCTTTCTGAACGGCTTACTCCTCATCGTCCTCGGTCTCGATGATGCCGTAGCCGCCGTTGTTGCGGCGATAAACGACGCAGATCGCATCGCCGAAATCGGTGTTGCGGAAGACGAAGAAGCTGTGGCCCAGCAGGTTCATCTGCAAAATGGCTTCCTCCACGCTCATGGGCTTGACGGTGAAGCGCTTGGTGCGCACGATGTCGAACGTGCCCTCCTCGTGGGCCTCGAACTCCTCCGGCAGCTCCGGCAGCACAGCCTCGGCGCGCAGGTTCTTGGCAAGGCGGGTCTTGTTCTTGCGGATCTTGCGCTCGATCTGGGCCGTGGCCTCGTCGATCGCGCCGCGCATATCGCCGTCCGGGTCCTCACATACCGCGCGGAACAGCGTGCCGTTGGCGCCGCGGAGCATGATCTCGGCGACACAGCGGTTCTTCTTCTCGACGGAGAAGGTGACAGAAGCCTCGGGCTCCTCCTTGAAAAACTTCTCGAGCTTGCCGACCTTTTTCTCGGCATAGGCCTTGACGGAATCATTCAGGGAGACTTTTTTGCAGGTGTAGGTGAATTTCATAGTGTTGGCTCCTTTCGTTGGTGAGGAAGGAAAGAGAAGTGTTTTGCCCTTCTGTTTCCTTTTCTATATCATAGCACGAATGAACGAAAATTTCAAATGAACGATGTGTGAATTGAACATTCTTGTACATATTGACAAAATATAAGGCGCACGACGCGAATTGACAAAAGGCGGCAGAATGCGGCAAAAGCTCCCATTGACGTTTTGGCGGACGGGCGGTATCATAAGCATCGGAAGCTTTCCAATATCCCACCCATTTGAGCCGCGGGCCGTCTTGGCCGGCGGCTCCTTTTTATTTCACGCAAGAAAAAAGCGCCCTCAACGGGCGCTTCAATAATGTTCTCTTTTTAGTTGCTGACGTCATAGAATGTCTTTTCTCCCGGCGTTACGTAGCCGAGCTGATCGCGGGCAAGCTCCTGCAAAAACTCAGGGTCGTCGGCCTTTTCGAGCGCCGAGGCGAGCGCGTCGTTCTCCTGCTTGGCAGTGTCAAGATCGCTCTGCAGCGCGGTGAGCTGGCTGCGCGCGTCGTCGATCTGGCTCCGCAGATGAATGAGCTGCACCCCTACCAGTGCGATCAGAATTGCGATGACGAGCATCGTGAGAAAGCTGGTGCGCTTTTTGCCTTTTTTGGCCTGCTCTGCCATGCCGATGAGCCTCCTTTTTCCTTGCGCGGCGCAGCGAATAACGGGCGCGGCGCTCATACGACTTTATTATAAGCCGGTTTCTGGAAAAAAGAAAGTATCTTTTGCAAAGTTTGGCAAGTTTACCATAAACTTTTTGGAGCCACCGCAGCGGCGCCGCCGCTAATCGCGCAAAGGAGAACAGCACCTCCGCCCAGAAGGCCCATAGCGGACGGAAAAGCCGTGCGCAGAGCGTGAAGTAGCTCACCGCGCCAAAAAGCGCCGAGCAAAGCATATAGAGCCGCAGCTCGCCCCCGCCGATGCGCAGCGCGAAGAGAAACGTCAGCAGCGCGAACGCCGCGCAGTAGAGGAGATCGAGCGCGCTCGTAAAGCGCCGCTTCGTCGCCCGCCGCAGCCGCACGGCGCGCAGCAGGTCATAGAGAAGAGAAAGGATGAAGCCGAGCAGGAGCGAGGCGAGAAAGCACCGCGCCTGCTCGGAGAGCGACACGCCCACGGTGCCTCAACCCCCGAACAGGCGCGAGAGCAGGCCGCCGCGGCTTGACGGCGCATCCTCAAAGGCGATGGCGTCAATGCGTCCGTCGACATGCAGTTCGCCGCCGTCGAGGCTCAGCTTGCCGATGTGCAGGCTGTCGCCCGTGACAACGAGCACGCCGAGCGACGTGTTCATCACGATCTCGGTCTCATCAAAGCGGTCGACATCCTCCACGCCGGAGACCGTCAGGCTCTCGCGGCCGGATAATTCGATGCGCTGGGGAGAAGCGGGGGAAGTGTCGTAAGTCATAGTCAGAACCCGTCCTTTCGCTTTGGGCGCAAAGAAAGCGCCCTCCATACGATAACGTATGAAGGGCGCACCCAAAATAGTACGGTTTACTGTGCGTTCACTTCGCGGTAGAGGAGCGAGGCCTCACTCTTGCCGGCGGTCTCGGATACATCGAGCACCTCGACCGCGAGCACGCGCTCGCCGAAGTGCAGCGCGATCACGTCGCCGACCTTGACGTCGTAAGACGCGCGGGCGACCTTGCCGTTGACGGTCACGCGGCCGCCGTCGCAGGCTTCGTTGGCCACGGTGCGGCGCTTGATAAGGCGCGAGACCTTGAGATATTTGTCAAGACGCATGGAATTCGTCTCCTTTTCGGAAAAGTGCGGGATCAAAGGGGCTCCACCAACTCAAACGGCGGCGCATCGCGCCGCCGTTTTGATGATGAAAGAGCTTGACTGGGGAATTACTCCGCGACAGCGTCCTTGAACGCCTTACCAGCCTTGAAGGTCGGGACCTTGGAAGCGGCGATGGTGATGCTCTCCTTGGTCTTGGGGTTGCGGCCGGTGCGCTCAGCGCGGTGCTTGGTCTCGAAAGAGCCGAAGCCGACGAGCTGGACCTTCTCGTCGTTCTTCAGGGAGTCGATAATGGTGTCGAGGGCAGCGTTGATCACAACCTCGGACTCCTTCTTGGAAATGCTGGCTTTTTCCGCCACGGCAGCAATGAGTTCAGTCTTGTTCATCGTTTGATCCTCCTGAATAGTGTCCGGAGACGGGGCCTCCGGGGTGTATATGAGCAAAAAGCGTTGCCGCTTTTGGTCATCTGAGTTGTTCCTTGGCGTCGTTCCACAGCGCCATCAGCTCATCGAGTGGGAGAGCGGACATATCCTCGCCGCGCGCATTCACCGCCTCTTCCACCTTGCGGAAGCGCGCGATGAATTTTTCGCAGGTCTTCGTGAGCGCCGCTTCGGGGTCGACGCCGCAGAAGCGGCCGACCTTGACGGCGGCAAACAGCACGTCGCCGAGCTCTTCTTCAAAGTTTGTGCCGTTTTCAACGGCGGAGCGCAGCTCCTGTGTCTCCTCGTCGAGCTTGTCGAGCGCGCCGGAGACATCGGGGAACTCAAAGCCCGCCTTCGCGGCCTTGCTCTGCAGCTTGTCCGCCCGCCAGAGGGCGGGGAGTGAACGGGCGACGGAATCCATCGCGTCGGCGGTGGTGCGCTGGCCCTTTTCCTGCCGTTTGAGCTTGTCCCAGTTGACGAGCACCTGCTCGCTGTCGTCCGCCCGCGTGTTCGAAAACACGTGCGGGTGGCGGAAGATGAGCTTTCGCACCACGTGGTCGGTCACATCGTCGGTCGTGAAGCGGCCGGCTTCCTCTTCCATGTGGATGTTGAAGAGCACCTGCATCAGCACATCGCCGAGCTCTTCTTTCATCAGCTCCGGATCGTCGAGGTCGAAGGCCTCGGCGGCCTCGTAGGCTTCTTCAAGGAAGTTGCGGCGGTTCGACTCGTGCGTCTGCTCGCGGTCCCACGGGCATCCGCCCGGCGCGCGCAGAATGCGCAGGATGTCAACAAGGTCGTCATATGTGTAGACAGCTTTCTCAGGATAATTTATCATATATTCCCTCTCATTGCAAGGTGTTTTGCGCAATTTCCCTGATTTTTCAGGGGTTTTCAGCGCACGTGCAGGATGCGGGCGAGCTTTTCGCCCTTGGGTAGCAGCGCGAGGTCGTCGTGCGTGACGATCCGCAGTGCGAGGACAAGCGCAACGTACACGATGACCGCCAGTACGACCGCAAGGCCGACGTTCACGATCTGCGTCGTGGTCGCGCCGCCAAGCGCGATATGGGCGGCGAAGAAGCGATAGGAGAATCTGGCGCACACGGCCATCACGAGCGATGCGATCAGCGGCTTGGCAAAGACCTTGAAGTAATTCGGCTTATCCTCCATCGTGCGGTAGACGAAAAAGAGGTTGAGCGACGATACGATCACAAAGCACACGAGCGTGCCGAAGGGAGCGGCGTGGATGTTGATGGACGGCACGGCGGTGAGGTTGTAGTTGAAGATGATCTTCACAACGCCACCGATGAGCATCGTGAAAACGGGCACATGCACGCGGCCGTAGGACTGCAGGATGGAGTTTGAAATGAGCATCAGGCAGACGAACATGCTCGCGATGCCGAGCACGGCTAAAAGCGAGCCGCCGAGCTCGCTGTCATAGCGCGGGTAGCAGAGCTTCATAATGGGCTCGGCCAGCGCCCAGAGGCCAAGGCCCATCGGGAAGGCCATGAGCCCCGTGACGCGCAGCGACGAGTTGATGACGCGGGACGTGTGCACGCGGTCATTGCGCGCAAGGGAAGCTGATACCGTCGGGATGACGGAGATGGTCAGCGCCGTCATCATCGACGACGGCAGGTTGTAGAGGTTCATGCCCGAGGAATACGTGCCGTAGAGGTGGCGCGTCTCCTTGAGGGTGTAGCCCAGCGCGTTCTGGAGCTGGCCCTGCACAAGCGACGTGTCGATCAGCGTGATGATCGACACCATCGAGGCCGACAGCGTGATGGGGATGGCAATCGAGAGCAGGCGCTTCAAGATCGCGCCGGAGGCATCCGGCGTGTCTGTGCCCGGGGTGCGCGGGCGGTAGCGCAAGTAGTCGATGAGCATGTAGACGAGCGCGAGCACCGAGCCGACCGTCACGCCGACGATGGCCGCGGCCGCGGCGATGTAATCCTCGTACCCAAGGCTCACGACGTACATCGAAAGGCCAAGGCCGATGAAGAGCTTGCTGACCGCCTCGATGATCTGCGAGACGGCGGTCGGCGTCATACGGAAGCTGCCCTGCGCAAAGCCGCGGAACGCGGCAAGGCAGCCGACGCACACAACGCCCGGGGCGAGCGCCTTGATGCCGTAGGCGGCGTTCGGGTTATTGAGAAGCGCCGCGCACTTCTCGTTGCCGAACCACATGATGACAAACGAGAGGACACCGAGCGTTAAAAACGCGGCGAACGACACCTTGAGCACACGCCGCGCCTGACGCTCGCGCCCGAGCGTCTTCGCCTCCGAGATCATTTTGGAGAGCGCCACGGGCAGTCCCGCGGTCGAGATGGTCAGAAGCACGGCATAGATGTTGTAGGCATTGTTGAAGTCGGCGTTGCCCGTTTCGCCGAGAATGTTGGCGAGCGGGATCTTGAAAAGTGCACCGATGATCTTCACGATGACGACGCCGGCGGCCAACACCGCCGCGCCGCCGAAAAAGGACTGTTTCTTTTCCGTAGCCATTAAAATTTCGACCTTTTCCTTTTCGCTGAAATAAACTGTGTTACAGCCGCTCGAGGCAGCCGAGGATAAGAGAGGAGAAATGCGGGGCCGACTGTTCGGCCATCTCGTTGACCTCCTCGCCGGAGAGCGGCTGGGGCAGCACGCCCGCGGCCATGTTGGCGCAGAGCGTCACGCCGAGAATTTCATAGCCGCAGTGCGCGGCGGCGATGGCCTCCGGCACGGTGGACATGCCCACGGCGTCCGCGCCCAGAACGCGCGCGGCGCGCACCTCGGCGGGGGTTTCGAACTGCGGGCCGGGGAAGTACATGTAAACGCCCTCGCGCAGCGTGAGGTCCTGCTCCCTGGCGACTTCCTTGGCAAGCTCGCGCAGGCGGGGGGAGTAGACATTGGACATATCGGGGAAGCGCGTGCCGAACTCGTCGATATTCGGCCCCCAGAGCGGGCCAAAGTCGAAAAGCTTGATGTGATCGGAAATGAGCATCAGATCGCCCGCGGAATACTCGGTGTTCACCGCGCCCGCGGCGTTCGTCACGATCATCGTCTTTGCGCCGAGCAAGCGGATGACGCGGCAGGCGTAGGCGGCGTCCTCCATCGTGTAGCCCTCGTAGCAGTGCATGCGGCCCTGCATGACCGCCACACGCTTGCCGCGCAGCTCGCCGAAAACAAAGCGGCCCTCGTGTCCCGGCGCGGTGGACGCGCGGAAGTGCGGGATGTCCGCATAGCTTACGCAGGTGCGCGCCTCGACGCGGTCGCCGAGAAAGCCCAGGCCGCTGCCGAGCACCAGCAGTACCTCGGGACGGAAATCGCCGATGTGAGACGCGATCATATCCGCGCTCTCGCAGTAATCATCATAGGTGAAGTGCGGCTTGACCGCGTCGGCGGTAAAGAAATCACTCTTATTCATCGTTATTCTCCTTGTTCGGCGTAGAAGCGGGCGAAGTCCATCAGGTTCGCGCGGCGCTTTTCGGGCCGGTCGATGTATTCGCGCGGGTATTTGGCGTTGAACGCGCGGCGGATCTGCCCGCCGCCGACCATCTTGGTCGAGCTGCCCGCGCCGAGCGAGAGGATGGAGTGCAGCTCTTCCATGATGTAGATGTTGTAGAGCCCCGTGCCGCCGGGCTTCGTCCAGCCGACATTTTCAAAGCTGCCGGACATGTACTTCTGGCGGTAGAGGTAATAGGGGGCAAAACCATGTTTACGCAGCGTGGGGTCGGCATAGTCCAGCATTTGCGCGACCTCGTCCGCGCCGGGGATGCGGCTGCCTTCGAGCATGATGCGGCTGCCCTTTTTGAGAGACAGCGTGTGCACCGTGATGTTGTCCGCGCCCATTGAGATGACCTCGTCGAGACTCCTGGCAAAGCCCTCGGGCGTGTCCTCGGGCAGACCCGCGATCAAATCCATGTTGACGTGCGGGAAATTCGCGTTTTTCACCTGCTCCATCGCGCGGCGGATGTCGTCCGCCGTGTGGCGGCGGCCGATGGCCGCGAGAACGTTGTCCTCCATCGTCTGGGGGTTGATGGAAACGCGCGTGGTGTTGTGCGCGCGCAGCACGCGCAGCTTTTCTTCGTCGATCGTGTCAGGGCGGCCCGCCTCGATTGTCAGCTCGGCGAGACCGTTAAAGTCAAAATTCTGCTCCAATTTCGTGAGCAGACGGTCCATCTGATCGGCGGTCAGCGTGGTCGGTGTGCCGCCGCCCATGTAGAAGGACTTGATGTTCAGCCCCATCTCGCGCACGAGCTGCCCCGCGGCGGTGATCTCGTCAAAGAGCGCTTCAAGGTACGGCTCGACGAGCGAGAACGACTTTTCGACGCTCTGCGCCACGAAGCTGCAATACGCGCACCTCGTCGGGCAGAACGGGATGCCGACGTAGAGAGAGATGTCATTCGGCTCCAGCTCTGCCGCAGCGCGGATACCGGCGTCCGCCGCCTCGATGGCGAGGCGGGCGCGCGCGGGCGTGACGCAGTAGAGCTCCTGCAATTCCTTTTCGGCGCGCTTTTTGCCGCCCTCGCGGATCAGCGAGAGCGCGACCTTGCTGGGCCGCACGCCGGTCAGGCTCCCCCACGCGGGGGAGATGCCGAGCAGGTCCTTCGCCGCGCCGAAAAAGCTGATGCCGACGGCGTGACGGCGCTGTCCTTCTTTTTCATACTCCGTGCCGGAGAGGGGGTAGTCGTAGCTGTGGGCGGCGGACTTGCCGTCCATGCCCAGCTCCGTCGTCACCTGCACGCGCTCATCCTCTTCGGTGAGCGTCACGCGCGCCCAGCGCGTGTCGGCGGTTTTGTCGACCATGCCGTAAACGGGCTTCTCGCCGGGGAAGAGCGTGAGCAAGCTCTGCTCCAGCGCGTATTTTTCATCATGCCCAATGAGCTCGAGTTTCATGTGGTTTCTTGTCCTTTATCGCAGCGCATGGCGCAGATACGGGTTCATCGCCTTTTCACGCGCGAGCGTTGTGGAATTCATGTGGCCGGGGTAAACAGTGTAGTCGCCTTCGATCTGGGCGAGACGGCGCAGCGAGGCGAGCATCTGCGCGTCGTTGCCGCCGGGGAGGTCGGTGCGGCCCATCGAGCCTGCAAACAGCGTGTCGCCGGGGAACATCGCATCGCCAACCAGCAGCGTTACACCGCCGAGTGTGTGGCCTGGCGTGGCGAGCACCTTGATCGTCAGCGAGCCGAGCGGCAGCGTATCGCCCTCGCCATAGTATTTGAGATCGGGGACGAGGTCGGCCATCGGGTAGTGGTAGATGCCGGTGGAGTGGGCGTCGGCCTCGCCGATGTAGACTGGCACGTCCGGCAGCGCCTTTTTGAGCGCAGGCACGGCAAGCGTGTGGTCGCGATGTCCGTGGGTCAGCAGAATGTATTTGAGCGTGACGCCCTCGCTTTTGACGAGCACGAGCAGTCTTTCCGCCTCGTCGCCCGGGTCAATGAGCGCGGCGGACTTCGTTTCCTCGTCGATGAGCAGGTAGCAATTCGTCTGCAGGGAGCCGACGACAGTGGTGATGACTTTCATGAAGAAATAACCCCTTTCTTTACTGCTTTTTCGGTGCGTCTAAGTCGGCGGAGTCCACGATCAGCGTGAACGGCCCGTCGTTGAGCGATTCGACCTCCATGTAGGCGCCGAATTCGCCGGTTTCGACATGGTAGCCCTTTTCGCGGCAGATGGCCACGAACTTTTCATACATCGGGATGGCGATCTCCGGCCGCGCGGCGCTTAAAAATTCGGGACGGCGGCCCTTGCGGCAGTTGCCGTAGAGCGTGAACTGCGAAACGACCAGAAGCTCGCCGCCGACATCGTCGAGGGAGAGGTTGATCTTGTCGTTCTCGTCGTCAAAAATGCGCAGCGAGCAGAGCTTGTCTGCCATCTTGCGGCATTTTTCTTCCGTGTCGTCGGGCGCAACGCCCAGCAGGATCAAAAAGCCCCTGCCGATCTTGCCCTTGAGCTCTCCGTCGATCGTAACGGAGGCGTGTTTAACCTTAGTCAATACTGCTCGCATGATGATTCTCCTTTTTATCCCCAAAGGGGGAGTGTCTTTCCGCGCACAGCGCGGAGGGGAAATGCAGCGCGAGAGCGCTGCTGCCCAGTGCACCCCCATTTTCTTTCCGTTGAAAGAAAACGGGCGGTGCCCGTCCAAAAGAAAGGCGTTTACATTGCAAGCGAGCAGCTCGAAGAGCTGCAATGCTTGCCGATTGCACTGCCCATAGCGCGGCGTTGCCGCGTTAGCATTGCAAGACGATTTGGCTTGCTCCTATTATCCGCTGCCGCTCTGCCTACCTTGTAGAAGTGCGCAGTAATTCCCGTCTACTGCCAGTCTCCACAATGCGGCGAGCGCAGCAATGCCGCATTCGGCAAGCAGTCTGCCGCCGAGGTAACGTCACTCGCGCCTCACGATAGTAAGGCGCGGTTGCAAGACGTAACGAAACGTAGGGATTCATGGCGAAGCCATGTACACCGCACCCGATTGCGCAGCGCGTGCAGCTCTTCGAGCCCTAAACTGCCAATGTGCGGGGTCGAGGGGGAAGGCCCCTCGTCCTTTCTCTTGGGGGTGTAAGGGGGATATTCTCTTTCGAGAAAGAGAATATCCCCCTTTCCCGCGTCCCCACACGGTGTGGGGAAAAGAAGCAGCGCTGCCGCGCTGCAAATCCCGTGCCCCTGCGTGGCACGAAAAAATTTAACCCGCTGGGCGGTCCACCTTCATCACTCCGCTGATCTGATGCAGCCGACGCATGACCGCCGCGAGATGCTGCGCGTCGGAAATAAAAATACTGAGGTGAATGACCGCGAAACCGTCGGCGGTCGTCGTCGCGTTGATGGACGCCACGCGCGTCTGCGAGGACGAGAGCGCGGCGGAGACGTCGAGCACGAGGTCGAGGCGGTCCTTGGCGTAAATGTCGAGCGCGGTCTGATACGATTCCTTGACGTCCGTGCCCCAGCTGACCTTGATCCAGCGGCCGCGCTCCTCGGGCTTTCTGCGCTCGATGGCAGCGTTGGGGCAGTCGCAGCGGTGGACGGACACACCGTAGCCGCGCGTGATGAAGCCGACGATCTCGTCGCCGGGGACAGGCGTGCAGCACTTGGAGAATTTGACCAGGCAGTTCGACAAGCCCTCGACCACGATGCCCTGCTCGCTCTTCGTGCGCTTGGGGACGGCGGGACGCGTCACGCCGGAGTTGTCCACCGGCACGGTGGCGGCGCGCTCCTCCTTGCGCTGCTTTTCGAGCTTGACGATCTCGTCGTGGATGCGGTTGACGGCCTTCTGCGCGGAAAATCCGCCGTAGCCGATGGCGGCGTACATCTCATCCATCGAGCCGAACGACGTCTTCTTGAGAAGCGCGGTCTCGATGTCCGTGCCGAGCACGTCGCTCATCGGGATGCCGAGGTGCTTGAGCTCTGCTTCAAACGAGATGCGGCCGTTGATGATGTTTTCCTCGCGGCGCTCCTTTTTGAACCACTGGCGAATTTTGCTGCGTGCCTCGCTCGATTTGGCAATCTTGAGCCAGTCGCGGCTGGGGCCGTGCGCGTTTTTCGAAGTCAGAATTTCGACGATGTCGCCGTTTTTGAGCTGATAGTCGAGCGGGGCGATGCGCCCGTTGACCTTCGCGCCCGTCATGCGGTTGCCGATGGCCGAGTGGATGGAGTAGGCAAAGTCGATGGGCGTCGCGCCGGCGGGGAGGTTCGTCACGTCGCCGCGCGGAGAGAAGACGAAGACCTCGTCGGCGAACATGTCGACCTTGAGCGTGTGGACGAATTCCTCGGCGTCGGTGTTCTCCTGATTTTCAAGCAAACGGCGCACCCATTCGTAGTTGTGCTCGCCTGCGTTGCCGGAGATGCCCTGTTTGTACTTCCAGTGCGCGGCGACGCCGTATTCGGCGATCTCGTGCATCTCTTCAGTGCGAATTTGGACCTCGAACGGGATGCCGTCTGCGCCGATAACGGTGGTGTGGAGCGACTGGTACATGTTCGGCTTGGGCGTGCCGATATAGTCCTTGAAACGGCCCAGAATGGGACGGTAAAGGTCGTGGATGATGCCGAGCACGTTGTAGCAGTCAGCCACGGTGTCGACGATGACGCGGAACGCGAAGAGGTCGAGCACCTCGTCCATCGTCTTATTCTGCGCGTACATCTTGCGGTAGATGCTGTAGGGGTGCTTCATGCGGCCGTAGACCTTGAGATACGGGACGTGCTGCTCTTTCAAGCGCGCCTCGATCTGCGCCTGCACGCGGTCCATAAAGGCTTCGTGCTCGGACTGCTTGGCCTCGAGCGAGCGGGTGATCTCGTCGTAGCCGACGGGGTCGAGATACTTGAGCGATAAATCCTCAAGCTCCCACTTGATGCGCTGCATACCGAGTCGGTGGGCGATGGGGGCGTAAATTTCCATCGTTTCGAGCGACTTCTGCCGCTGCTTTTCCGCCGTCTGGTACTCCATGGTGCGCATGTTGTGCGTGCGGTCGGCCAATTTGATGAGAATGACGCGGATGTCCTTGGCCATCGCCATGAGCATCTTGCGCAGGTTCTCCATCTGCTCTTCTTCCTTGCTGGCGTACTGCACGCGCGTCAGCTTGGAGACACCCTCGACCAGGTCCGCGACCGCGGGGGAAAACTCCTTGGCGATCTCGGCATACGTGGCGGAGGTGTCCTCGATGCAGTCGTGCATGAGGGCGGCCTCGATGGACTCTGAGTCGAGCCGCAGCTCCTCGGCGATGATCTGCGCGACGGCGAGCGGGTGCGTGATAAACGGCGAGCCGTCCTTTCTGAGCTGACCGTTGTGGTGCGTGTCGGCATAGCGGAAGGCCTTGTCGATCTGGGCAAAGTCTGCGCTCGGGTTGTACTGGTGGATCGTCTCGACAAGGTGGTCGTACATGCCGAGCACAAGCGCCGCCTGCTCGCCGGTCTCCACGCAGGTGCCAGGCGCGACGATCTGGAGGGGAGCCGAAGCGGTATTCTCTTTTAATGCTTTTTCCTGTGCTGTCATATCCGAATCGTCTCCTTTAATTACGAAAGAAAGCCGTGCAGGGCGAAAAGATAGGGACTCTTGTCAAGCTCGACCTTTTTTCCGTCCGCCGTCAGGCGGAGCGTGAGGGTCGTGTCCTCGCGCTCGATCGAAAGAAGCCCGCGCTCGGCAAAGACCTGCAAACACATCGCCGTGCGCAGAAACGTCTCCGCGCCGACCATTTCCGAGCTCAAATGCCGCAGCAGCGGCAGCATGGGCTCGCTGACGCCGTCAGGTCCGACCTCACGCTCCAGAACGCGCCACGCGCGCACGAACTGGTCACGCGAGGGGAGCGCTCTTGCCGCGTCGCGCGGGGAGAGCGTGCCGCCGCTAATCAGCTCGCGGCAGAGGGAAAGCGCCTCATTCTCGCGCCCGCTGGGGTCGAGCGAGGGGCGCAGGTCGATGAGCTGGAGCTGGATAGAGCGCTGGGAGCGGAACTCGTTCACCTGCAAGTAGAACGCTGCGTCCACGCGCATGCCCGCGCACACGCCGCACTCGTCGGCGGTGACGGAGAAGAAAATGCCGTCGAAATTCACGCGGCTTTTCTGTAGTTTCAGCTTTAAGTGCCGGTTCTGGCCCACGCCCTGCACGCTCTCGAGTGTTGCGCCGCGCAGGCAGAAGACGGGGCGGTTGTTGCCCGCGCCGTAGGGCTCGAGGAGCGAAAGTGCCTCGACCTCCTCAAGCGTGATGAGCGAGGGATGCTGCAAGTCGACGTCGACGTCGAGCATCGACACCGGCGGATGCTCGCCCGTGTGGGCGCGCACATACTGGTTCATCCGCGTGCGGAACGCGGGGATGTTGCGCTCTTCGATCGTAAAGCCCGCGGCAAGCTCGTGTCCGCCAAAGCTCACGAGAAGGTCGGAGCACGCCTCGAGCGCATTGAAGAGGTTAAAGCCGCCGTAGCTGCGGCACGAGCCCTTGCCCGACCCGCCGGAGAGGTGGATCATAAAGCTCGGGCAGGAGAATTTTTCGGAAAGCCGCGACGCCACGATGCCCACGACGCCCTGGTGCCAGTCCTCGCTCGACAACACGAGCGCGCTGCGCTCGCTCTCGGGGAGGTCCTCCATCTGCTCGATGGCGCGGCGGAAAATGTCCTGCTCCACGCTCTGGCGCTCGCGGTTGAGCTCGCACAGCTCGCGCGCGAGCTTTTCCGCGCGGATGGGATCGTCGGTGAGTAAAAGTTCCGCGGCCAGCTCGGCGCGGCCCATGCGGCCCGCGGCGTTGATGCGCGGGGCGAGCACAAAGCCGATCTGGATCGACGAGATGGGGCGCGACGTGAGCCCCGCCTCGCGCAGCAGCGCGTGCAGCCCCGTAAAGTCGCTGCGGTCGATGCTCTCAAGCCCGCACTGCACGATGGTGCGGTTCTCGCCCTCCATGCGCATGACGTCGGCGATCGTGCCGATGGCGGCAAGCGTGCAGTAGCGCGCAAACAGCGCATCCTCGCGCCCCTCGCCAAGGGCCAAAACGAGCTTGAGCGCGACGCCCACGCCCGCTAAATGCTTAAAAGGATACGGGCAGTCGGGCCGGTGGGGGTCGACGACGGCCACGGCGGCCGGGAGCTGCTCCTTGCACTCGTGGTGGTCGGTGATGACAAGATCGACGCCGAGCGCCGCGGCGTAGGCCGTCTCGTCCACGCCCGTGATGCCGCAGTCGACCGTGACGATCAGCGTCACGCCGGACTCGGAAAGCGCGCGGATGGCGTCACAGCCGAGGCCGTAGCCTTCCTCGATGCGGCGGGGGATGTGCATCGTCACATCCGCCCCGCGCGAGCGGAGATAATCGGTCAGAAGGCAGGTCGAGGTGATACCGTCCACGTCGTAGTCGCCGAAGACCGCCAGCTTTTCGCCGTTTTCAAGCGCTTTCGAGATGCGCGCGACGGCCTTGTCCATATCCTTCATCAAAAACGGAGAGTAGGCGAGCGTCTTCTCGCGCTCGAGCGCTTCGGCGGCCTGCTCGCTCGTGGTGACGCCGCGCGCGGCCAGCACCGACGAGACAAGATAGGGGTATCCCGCGTCCATCAGCGTCTTGATGGCATCCTCCGGCGCGGCGGGGATCTGCCAGTGCTCGTACTTCATGTTTCGGCTCACCTTCTTTCTTTTGAGAACTTTTGGGCATACTATCTCAGGCAATACTGCCTCATCATACTAATACAATCTATTATTTTAACAAAAACCACCGCAAAGGTAAAGAGGAAATTTGACTATCCACGCGACTTTGTGCTACAATACGGCAGAAAGATTACCCAAAAGGGGGAAAATACCAATGAAACAGATCATGACGCGCCTGACGGCGCTTCTTCTTGCGCTCGTGATGACCACGACGCTCGCGCTTGCCGCCAACAAATCCGGCTATTCCGACGTGCCGGACAAGAACTGGGCGAGCCAAAGCATCGCGCAGTGCAAGCAGCACAACTTATTGCAGGGCATCGGAAACGGCAAGTTCGGCCTCGGGCAGAAGATGACGCGCGCGGCCTATGCCGCGGCGCTCTGCCGCCTGATGGGCTGGAAGACCGTAACGCCCGAAAAGGGCAGCTATACCGACAATCAGGATGCAAAAAAGTGGTATTATAGTGCCATTGAGACCGCGAGCGCGCACGACGTGTTCTCCGGCCACAGCACGACCTGCCGACCGAACGACCCCATCACGCGTGAGGAGATGGCCGCGATGACCGTCCGCGCACTGGGGTACAGCACGCTTTCCGGCACGGTGCAGGATGAGTGCCCGTTCACCGATGTTTCGACGAATCCCGGCTATATCACGCTCGCCTGGCGCATGGGCCTTGTGGTGGGTATGAACTTAACGACGTTTGCGCCGAAAAACGACACGACGCGCGAGCAGGCTGCGGCGGTGCTGCTGCGCGCCTATAACGGCCTCAAGGCCAAAGTCAGCGTGGCGAGCGTGAGCGCGGCGCCCTCTGGCGCGGTGCCGGTTGAGAGCCTGACGGGCACGAGCGGCGCGGTGCCGCTGTCCCCGCGCGCGGCGGTGGAGCAGGTCTACGACGCGGCGGTCAAGGCCGGCAAGGGCGGCAGCGTGGTCATCAACGCCGTCCCCGCGGCGCAGAACGTGAAAGGCGGCAAGGTCGGCGCGCTGCGCGAGCTGACGCAGGACGAGCTGAGCGCGTATTTGAACGACAGCGCCGTGCAGAAATCGCGCTCGAACCGCTTCGACAGCTCGTACCTTCTCTGTAAGGAAAAGGACGGCTCCACGACCGTCGTCTGGTACGAGAGCGAGACGGACATCGCCGAAAAGACCGAGCTCTGCGCGCTGCTCGGCATCAAGAACGTCTACGTGCTGAAGTAAAACAAAAAATGACAGAGGGATATCTCATGCGAGATATCCCTCTTTTTTGCGGCGTTCAGAAGTTGTCGTTCCAGGAATCAAAGTGCGGCGGCTCGTTTACCTGCGGCGCGGTGGCGAGCTGGTAGAAGCGGCAGGTCGAAAGGTTCAGATACGGCGTCAGGTAGACGGCCACGACCGCCGAGAGCACGCCGTAGATCAGCGCACCGAGCACCGCGCCGGAGAGCGAGTCGGGCAGGTAGCTGATGATGACATACTGATAAAGCAGTGTGATGAGCACGGCGATGATCTGATAGCCGATGAAGCTGAGCTGGAGCAGGAAAAGCTGCATCTTATAGCCATTTGTCTGCCGCTTGCTCAGGTTCAATGCCTCCATCACGCCAAGCTCGGGATTTTCGCACAAGTTGAGCATGGCGAACGAGTAGCGGTAGGCCGCGATGATGCCTGGGATGACGAAAAGCATCGACCACAGGAAGATGAAAATACCCTCGACGATGGAGAGCAGGATGACCTTTCCGGCAAAGGGGAACGCGTCAAAAAGGCTCTCATACGGCATTTCCTCGCGGCGCAGGATGCCAAAGCAGTAGCAGTAATACCCCGCGTTCAGAACGAGTGCGACGAGGCCGACGAGGATGCTCACAAAGCTGAACGAGAGCACTGTGAAGCCGCCGGCGGAGTCGATCATATAGCTCACGCCCGAGTTGATCATATCGAGCACAAGGGTGATGAGAAGATAGAAAAGCGTCATCCGGAAGGGATTGACCTCACCGGTGCGCAGAAGCGAGCGCGATTCTGCCTTGATCGCGCCGGTATCGAGCTGCATGGGCATAAAAAAGCTCCTTTCTTGCCGGAACGGGGAAAAACAGACGGCAAAGTGCGGAAAATGCACGAAATTCATAAAAATAGTAATACATAATTATAGCATCGCGTCCGGGACACGTCAAGAAGCGGAGAAATGGGTTATTCCCTCCGCGGGCCGCCGAAAGGCGAATTGTTTGGCAAAATGCTGTTTTTGCGAGAAAATGACGGCGAAATCTGATAAATTATGTAGGAAAATGATGGTCATGAAGAATATTTTCTGGACAAGAGAAAAGAAAGGGGATATAATCTATCCGATTATGGAGCAGTGTTTCCGCTGCTCTGGCAGTATAAAGATGAGGTGAAGACTATGGCACAAGCTTTCTTTGGCGGCGTTCATCCCAATGATATGAAGGCTGCTACCAATGAAAAGGCCATCGAGCAGTTACAAGCCCCTGCTCAGGTGGTGATCCCCATGTCGATGCACTTCGGCGCACCCTGCACCCCGACGGTCTCCAAGGGCGACTATGTCAAGCTTGGACAGAAGATCGGCGAATTCAAAGGTCTCGGCGCTCCCATTCACGCAAGCGTATCCGGTACGGTCGCTGCGGTGGAGCCCCGTCCCTATTCCATGGGCGGCAAGGTCATGTCCGTTGTCATCGACAATGACTTCAAGGACGACTTGAGCGAGGAAGTCCATGCTCCGGCCGACCCCGACGCGCTGAGCGTGGAGGAAATGGTCGAAATGGTCAAGCAGGCCGGTATCGTCGGTATGGGCGGCGCAACGTTCCCCACGCACACGAAGATCTCCAGCGGCATCGGCAAGGTCGATACCGTCATCATCAACGGCGCGGAGTGCGAGCCCTACATCACCGGCGACCATCGCGCGATGCTTGAGCGCCCCGCTGAGATCATCGGCGGCTGCTGCTACCTCGCCAAGATGTTCGGCGTGAGCAAGGTCGTCATCGGCGTGGAGGACAACAAGAAAAACGGCATCGAGGCCCTCAACAAGGTCATCGCCGAGCAGAAGGCTCCCGTCGTGGTCGAGGCGCTGCGCTGCCGCTACCCGCAGGGCGGCGAAAAGCAGCTCTGCCAGGCGATCACCGGCAAGCAGGTGCCCCCCGGCGGTCTTCCCGCGAACATCGGCTGCGCCGTGTTCAACATCAACACCACCATCGCCATCTACCATGCCATCAAGGACGGCATGCCCGTGGTGCGCAAGGTCGTCACTGTGTCCGGCAGCGGCGTTGTGGAGCCGAAGAACCTCGAGTGCCCGATCGGCACGCCCGTTTCGCTCCTGTTCGACGCCTGCGGCGGCTTAAAGGACGAGACGTTCAAGCTCATCGCCGGCGGCCCGATGATGGGTATGGCGCAGGCCTCCGCCGACTTCCCCGTGGCCAAGGGCACGGGCGCGGTGCTGGCGTTCGCCGCGAATGAGAACAAGGTCTCCGAGGACCCGACCTGCATCCGCTGCGGCCGCTGCGTTGAGGCGTGCCCCATGCACCTCGAGCCTCTGTACCTCTATTTATATGTGCAGAAGAACCGCATCGAGGATCTCGAGGCGGCCCACGTCATGGACTGCATCGAGTGCGGCGCGTGCTCTTACATCTGCCCGGGCCGCCTGCACCTGACGCATTCGTTCAAGGTCGGCAAGCAGAAGGTCAAGGAAGCCGCCGCTAAGGCCAAGGCCGCGGCTGAGGCTGCCAAGGCTGCTGAAGAAGCAAAGAAGGAGGCTTAAGAGATGCTGAATGATTATAAGGGTCTGAAGCTCATCGCTTCCTCCAACCCCCATATCCGCAACAATGAAGACACGCGCTCGATCATGCTCGACGTGATCATTGCGCTGTGCCCCGCGCTCATCATGAGCGTCATCCGCTTCGGCTTCCGCGCGCTGATCTCCGTGCTCGTGAGCGTGGTTTCCGCGATGTTTTTCGAGTGGCTCTACCGTAAGCTGATGCACAAGACGCAGACGCTCGGCGACCTGTCCGCCGCCGTCACCGGTGTCCTGCTCGCGTTCGTCTGCCCCGTGACGCTTCCCTACTGGATGCTGATCGTCGGCAACTTCTTCGCAATTTTTGTTGTCAAGCAGCTCTACGGCGGCCTTGGCAAGAACTTCCTGAACCCCGCGCTGGCCGGCCGTGCCGCGCTCGTCGCGTGCTACACGAGCCAGATGACCTCCTGGATCGACCCGGCCTCCGGCAAGGCACCGCTCTTCGGCGGCGCTGACGTCGTGACCGCGGCCACCCCGCTCGCCATGATGAAGGGCGGCGAATTTGCTGAGGTGACGGCACAGTACAGCCTGTCCGACATGTTCATCGGCAACATCGGCGGCTCTCTCGGTGAGATCTCCGCGATGATGCTGCTCATCGGCGGATTGTACTTAATTTTCCGCAAGGTCATCTCCTGGCAGATCCCCGTGGCCTACATCGGCACGGTGGCAGTCCTCACGTTCCTCTTCCCCCAGGGCAACGACGCGATGAGCTGGATGCTCTACAACGTGCTCGGCGGCGGCCTGTTCCTCGGCGCGTTCTTCATGGCCACCGACTATGTCACCTCGCCCGTCACGAAGAAGGGTCAGCTGATCTTCGGCATCGGCTGCGGTCTCATCACGGTGTTCATCCGCTACTTTGGCTCCTATCCCGAGGGCGTTTGCTACTCCATCCTTGTGATGAACTGCTGCACCTGGATCATTGACAAGTACACCAAGCCCACCCGCTTCGGCGTAGATAAGAAAGCAGCGAAGGAGGCGGCAAAGAAATGAAGATCGAAGGTAAATTCATTTTCAAGGTAGCCGGTACGCTGACGGCGATCTCGCTGGTCGTCGCGCTGCTGCTGGGCCTGACCAACATGCTGACCGCAGACAAGATCGCGGCCATCAACAAACAGAAGACCGAGGCGGCGCTCGCCAAGGTCGTCTCCGCGGCCGACTGCGAGTTCCCCCCGATGGAGGAGATCCCGCAGGCCATGATCGACGCCGCCAACGACCAGGGCGGCAAGCTGAGCGAGGCCTATGAGGTTAAGTCCGGCGGCGACACCATCGGCTATGCCTTCAAGGTCACCGCGAGCGGCTCTCAGGGCAACATCGTGATGATCGTCGGCGTTGACACCGACCTCACCGTCACGGGCGTTTCCATCGTCAACAACTCCGAGACCAAGGGCATCGGCTCCAAGGTCATGGACAATGAAGCGACCTCCGCAGGCACCGGCGCGCTCGATCAGTTCGTCGGCAAGTCCGGCGCGGGCACGCTCGTCGTCAAGCAGAACATCGACGCCGTCACCGGCGCGACGGTCTCCACCAAGGGCGTGACCAAGGGCGTCAACGCCGCTCTGGCTGCCGCCGAGGCCATGAACTGAGAAAGGGGGAACGATCTATGAATTTTAACAAACAGCTCAAAGACGGTCTGATCTACCAAAACCCCGTTCTGGTGCAGGTGCTCGGTATGTGCTCCACCATGGCCATCACCACGAGCGTTGCAAACGGCTTTGGCATGGGCATCTCCGTTCTCATCATCCTGACGCTTTCCAACATCTTTATTTCCCTTCTGCGCAAGATCATCCCCAACGAAGTGCGTATCGCGTGCTACATCGTCGTCATCGCAGGCTTCGTTACGATCGTTGATCTGTGCCTGCAGGCGTTTTTTCCTGAAATCGCCAACAGTCTTGGCGTGTTCATCCCGCTGATCGTCGTCAACTGCATCATCCTCGGCCGCGCCGAGGCCTTTGCCAGCAAGAACTCCGTCGCCGCCTCCGCGGTGGACGGCATCTGCCAGGGCATCGGCTACACGGTGGTGCTGCTGATCCTGAGCGCGTTCCGCGAGCTCTTCGGCGCCGGCACGCTGCTCGGCGTGCAGATCATGCCTTCTTCCTATGTTCCCGCCGGTATGCTCACGCTGCCCGTCGGCGGCTTCCTCTGCCTCGGCACGCTGATCGCCATCATGCAGTGGGCGCTTGCCAGAAGCGAGAAGAAGAACGCGGAAAAGAAAGAAACGGAGGGTAAATAAAAATGAGTGTGACTAAGTTACTTGCTATTTCCCTCGGCGCGATCCTGACGAATAACTTCATCTTCTCGCAGTTCTTGGGTATCTGCCCGTTCCTCGGCGTGTCGAAAAAGAGCGACACCGCCGTCGGTATGGGTCTTGCCGTTACGTTCGTCATGGGCCTTGCCTCGGCGTTCTGCTACGGCGTGAACATCATCCTCGTCAAGCTCGGTCTCGGCTACATGCAGACCGTCGCCTTCATTCTCGTGGTGGCGAGCCTCGTGCAGTTTATCGAGATGTTCCTTAAAAAGTCCATGCCGACGCTCTACACGGCCCTCGGTGTGTACCTGCCGCTGATCACCACCAACTGCGCCGTGCTCGGCGTGGTGCTGCTCAACGTGCAGAACGACTACAACTTCATCGGGTCCGTGGTTTACGGCATCACCGGCGGCCTTGGCTTCCTGCTGGCGATCTACCTGTTCTCCACGGTGCGCGAGCGCCTGGAGTTTGCCGACTATCCCAAGGCTTTTGAAGGCTTCCCCATCGCGCTGATCACCGCAGGCCTCATCGCCCTTGCATTCATGGGCTTCTCCGGCCTGCAGGTGTGGCCCATGTAAGGAGGGAACGAAATTATGATTACAAACGTTATTTACGCTGTTCTCGTGCTGGGCGTGATCGCCGTCGTGTTCGGCCTGATCCTGTCCGTTGCGGCCAAGGCCTTTGAGGTCAAGGTCGATGAGCGCCTGCCCAAGATCCAGGCCTGCCTCGCCGGCGCAAACTGCGGCGGCTGCGGCTATCCCGGCTGCGCGGGCTGCGCCGAGGCAATTCTTGCCGGTAAGGCTCCCGTCACCGCCTGCGCGCCCGCTGGCGCAGAGGGCGCCGCCAAGATTGCTGAGATCATGGGCATGGAAGCCCCCAGCGGCGAAAAGCAGGTCGCGCACGTGCTGTGCAACGGCGGCGAGGCCTCTGTGAAGAATTTCGAATATGTCGGTCTTCACGACTGCGTCGCCGCGACGAAGGTCGCCGGCGGTCCGACCGCGTGCTCCTTTGGCTGCATGGGCTTTGGCACCTGCGTGGCCGCCTGCCAGTTCGACGCCATCCATATCAATGAGCAGGGCGTCGCCGAGGTCGACAAGGAGAAGTGCACCAACTGCGGCGCCTGCCGCGAGGCCTGCCCGCGCAAGCTGATCGTCGAGGTGCCCTACAAGCAGAAGGTCTTCGTCAACTGCTCGAACAAGGAGAAGGGCCCCGCCGTCACGAAGGTGTGCGCCAACTCCTGCATTGCCTGCGGTATGTGCGAGCGCACCTGTAAGTTCGACGCCATCCACGTCATCAACAACGTGGCCGTCATCGACTACACCAAGTGCAAAAACTGCACCATGTGCGCCAAGGCCTGCCCGCGTAACGCCATCGAGCCCATTCCGACCCCCGAGGAGAAGGAGAAGTTCAAGGCCGCGCAGAAGGCTGCCGCCGAGCGCAAGGCCGCTGCCGCCAAGGCAGCCGCCGAAGCTAAGGCTGCTGAAGCCGCGAAAGCCGCCGAAGCGCCCAAGGCCGAATAAAGGTTCATAAAAAAAGAGGAACGCGAAAGCGTTCCTCTTTTTTTATTCTTCAAAAAGCGGCAGCGCCGCTTTTTGAGGGAGATACACTCCGCTTCGTGCCTTGCCGCCCAGAGGGCGGCTGCGACACGCGCTCCGCGCAAAGAGTAAATTCCGACGCGCATGTCGTCGGAATTTACGATTTTAATTTTTTCCGTGCCTGCGGGCACGGAATTCTGCGAAGCTGCCGTGAAATGGAAAAGCGTCGCAGACTTTTACCCACAAGGGGTGCGCGGCATCCGTAAGGCAGCGAAGCTGCCAACGGCTGCCCAGGACTGCCGCGCACGGCGGCAAATAATGTTAAATCTTTTTTGGCGCGACAGAAAGTGAATTGCCGCAGAGCAGCAAGAGAAGCCGCCCTGGGGCGTGTGCGTGCCAAAAAACTCTTCTTGCGCAGCGAGTGTCGAGCCGTAGGCGAAGCACAGAGCGGAGTGAAAACGCTTCAAAAGGCAGGTCTTGGCCTGACTTTTGCGTAGTTCACAAACTGTTTACACTGCGTCCTATTGACAATGGGAAATGTCGGTGGTACACTGCGTTTAGCACTCGAGGGAAAGGAGTGCTAAAGCTACGAAAGGAGCGCGGCGTATGGACTTGACCGAGCGCAAAAAGCAGATTCTCAAGCGCGTTGTCGAGGATTACATCGCCGCGGCTGAGCCGGTCGGCTCCAAGGCGCTGGCCGAGGAGATGGGCGGTTCGGTGAGCTCCGCGACCATCCGCAACGAGCTTGCGGACCTGGTCGAAATGGGCTACCTTGAGCAGCCGCACACGTCCGCCGGACGCGTGCCGTCGCCGAAAGGTTACCGCTTGTACGTCAACGAGCTGATGGAAAAGCGCGAGGTCTCCGAAACAGAAGCGGAGGAGATCAACGAGCAGCTAAAGTCCAAGCTCAGCGGCACGGACAGCGTGATCGCCAAGGCGGGGCAGATGGTGTCGAGCATCGTCAATTACCCCGTGTACAGCGTGACGGGCGGACGGCGCGAGGCGAGCGTCAAGCGCTTCGAGCTCATCGCGGTCGATGAAATGAGCTTCATCGTCGTGGTGATGGGCGAGGATAACCGCGTGAAGAGCCAGCTCCAGCGCTCGGACCTCCCGTTCGACAGCCAGCGGCTTGCGGACGTCAAGGAGCTTTTGAACACGCACTTCACCGGCCGGAGCGCCGATGAGATGAGTGCAAGGCTGATGAGCCTTTCCGAGCAGCTTTCGCCCGAGCTATTTTTAGTGGTGTCCAAAGCGGTCGAATATGCGATCGGTGTGCTCGAGCAGAGCGCGCAGCGCAATGTGGAGACCGCGGGCGCGAGCCAGATCTTGAAAATGCCTGAGTACCGCGATGTCGACAAGGCGCACGATCTCGTGACATTCCTTGTGGATAACAAGGAAGAGCTTCCCGTGCCGGATGACGGCGCGCCGCTCAAGATCCTGATCGGGCCGGAAAACGTGAACGAGGCGCTCAAGGAAACGAGCGTGGTCGTCGCCAGCTACGATATCGGCGACGGGATGCGCGGCCTCGTCGGTGTGGTGGGTCCCACCAGAATGGACTACGCCACCGTGACGGCGCGGCTGAGTTATTTTGCAGACAGCCTGACGCGGATGTTCGGCAAGAACGAGCTTCCGCCCAAGGAAGAAGATAAGGAGTAAGAAATGGGTAAGAAAGACAAGCAGAACGCGGCGGAGAGCACGCCGGAAAAGAACACGGCGCAGCAGCCCGCAGCAGACGAAGCGGCTAAGACCGCAGAGACCGCCAAGGCTGATAAGGCCGCTGAGAAGAGCGCGGAGCCCGAGACCTTCACCGTCACGCGCGAGCAGATGGAGAAGATGGAAGGCCTTGCCAAGTCGCTTGCCGACGAGCAGGACAAATACCTGCGCCTTGCCGCCGAGTACGACAATTACCGCAAGCGCACCGCGAAGGAAAAGGAAAACCTTTATGCCGACGCGAAGATCGACACGATCAAGGCGCTGCTGGGCGTTTACGATAACCTCGAGCGCGGCCTTGCCCAGTACGGCGACGAGGAGTCGCCCCACCGCAAGGGCCTTGAGATGGTGTTCAACCAGTTCAAAGAGAGCCTCAAAAAGCTGGGCGTTGAAACGATGGACGCCGCCGGAAAGCCCTTTGATCCCGAAAAGCACAATGCCGTGATGCATGTGGAAGACGAAAACTACGGGGAAAACACCGTGGTCGAGGTGCTTCAGCAGGGCTTCACGCTGGGCGATAAGGTGCTGCGATTTGCCATTGTAAAAGTGGCCAATTAAAGTGCAAATTCCGCGCGGAAGCGCGAAATGATAAATTTATTTCGTTAACAAAAAAATTAAGATAGATCTTAGGAGGACAACATTATGTCTAAAGTTATCGGTATTGACCTTGGTACTACCAACTCTTGTGTGGCTGTGATGGAAGGCGGCGAAGCCGTCGTTATCCCCAACGCCGAAGGCAACCGCACCACCCCGTCCGTCGTCGCGTTCAGTAAGACCGGTGAGCGTATGGTCGGCCAGGTCGCAAAGCGTCAGGCCATCACCAACCCCGACCGCACGATCTCTTCGATCAAGCGCGAGATGGGCTCTGATTATAAAGTCGAGATCGACGGTAAGAAGTACACCCCGCAGGAGATCAGCGCGATGATCCTGCAGAAGCTCAAGAGCGACGCTGAGGCTTACCTCGGCGGCCCCGTGAGCGAAGCCGTCATCACCGTTCCCGCTTACTTCACCGATGCGCAGCGTCAGGCGACCAAGGACGCCGGTAAGATCGCCGGCCTCGAGGTCAAGCGTATCATCAACGAGCCGACGGCCGCGGCCCTCGCCTACGGCGTCGACAAGGAGCAGAGCCAGAAGGTCATGGTCTACGACCTTGGCGGCGGCACGTTCGATGTCTCCATCCTCGATATCGACGACGGCGTTATTGAGGTTCTGGCCACCGCGGGCAACAACCGCCTCGGCGGCGACGACTTCGATGAGTGCATCATGAAGTGGATGGTCAGCGAGTTCAAGCGTACCGACGGCGTCGACCTCAGCGGCGACAAGGTCGCCATGCAGCGCTTGAAGGAAGCTGCCGAAAAGGCCAAGATCGAGCTCTCCGGCGTGACCTCCACCAACATCAACCTCCCGTATATCACCGCTGACGCTACCGGCCCGAAGCACCTCGACCTGACCCTCACGCGCGCTAAGTTCAACGAGCTGACCGCGCACCTGGTCGAAGCCACTGCCGGCCCTGTCCGTCAGGCGCTCAGCGATGCGGGCCTCACCGGCAACGACATCCACAAGGTCCTGATGGTCGGCGGCTCCAGCCGTATCCCCGCCGTGCAGGAAATGGTCAAGAAGCTCACCGGCAAGGAAGGCTTCAAGGGCATCAACCCCGATGAGTGCGTCGCCATGGGCGCTGCTCTTCAGGCGGGCGTTCTGACCGGCGATGTCAAGGGCTTGCTGCTGCTCGACGTCACTCCGCTGTCCCTGGGCATTGAAACCATGGGCGGCGTTTGCACCAAGCTCATCGACCGCAACACCACCATCCCCGTGAAGAAGAGCCAGATCTTCTCCACCGCTGCCGATAACCAGACGAGCGTTGAGGTCAACGTCCTGCAGGGCGAGCGTGAGATGGCCGCTGCCAACAAGAGCCTCGGCCGCTTCCACCTCGATGGTATCGCTCCGGCCCGCCGCGGCGTGCCTCAGATCGAGGTCACGTTCGATATCGACGCCAACGGCATCGTGAACGTCAGCGCGAAGGACCTCGGCACCGGCACCGAGCAGCACATCACCATCACCTCTTCCTCCAACATGAGCAAGGAAGATATCGAAAAGGCCGTCAAGGACGCCGAGCAGTACGCCGCTGAGGACGCCAAGATCAAGGAAAAGGTCGAAGTCCGCAACCAGGCCGACCAGATGGTCTACCAGAGCGAGAAGACCCTCGGCGAAGTGGGCGACAAGATCCCCGCGGACGAGAAGGCCAAGGTCCAGAGTGGTATCGACAAGCTGAAGGAAGTCCTCAAGGGCGACGACACCGACGCCATCAAGAGCGCGACCGAAGAGCTCACGCAGATGTTCTACCAGATGAGCGAGAAGCTCTATCAGCAGGCGAACCCGCAGGGCGGCGCACAGGCTGGTCCTGACATGGGCGGCCAGAACGGCGGCGCGCAGACCGGCCCGAACGGTCAGCAGTATTACGATGCTGACTACAAGGTCGTGGATGACGACGACAACAACAAAAAGTAATTTGAAACCGATCGACGCAGCGGGGACAGTTTATACTGCCCCCGATTGCGGCGTTTTTAGGAGCGTAGTCTATGGCTGAAAATAAAAGAGACTATTACGAGGTGCTCGGCGTTTCCAAGGGCGCTTCGGAAGAAGAGATCAAAAAAGCATACAAAAAGCTCGCACGCAAGTATCACCCCGACATGAACCCCGGCGACAAGGAAGCCGAGGAGAAGTTCAAGGAGATCAACGAGGCGAACGAGGTTTTGAGCGACCCAGACAAGAAGGCGCGCTACGACCAGTTCGGCTTTGCGGGCGTTGACCCAAATTACGGCGCAGGCGCCGGTGGCGGCGCTTACGGCGCGGGCGGGTTCGACTTCGGCGACCTCGGCGATATCTTCGGCAGCTTCTTCGGCGGTGGCTTCGGCGGCGCGCGCGCGAACCCCAACGCGCCCCAGCGCGGCGAGAGTCTGCGCACGAGCGTGAACATCAGCTTTGAAGAGGCAGCCTTCGGCTGCGAGAAGGAAGTCAGCATCGACCGCATCGAGCAGTGTCCTGACTGCCGCGGCTCGGGCTGCGCCAAGGGCACGACCGCCGAGGTCTGCCCTGACTGCCGCGGCAGCGGCGTGATCCAGCAGCGCCGCCAGACGCCGCTGGGCTATATGTCGACGTCGGCCCCCTGCCAGCGCTGCGGAGGCAAGGGTAAGATCATTCATCAGCCCTGCCCCAAGTGCGGCGGCAAGGGCATGATCCGCCACCGCAAGACCATCAAGGTCAGCATTCCTGCGGGCATCGACAACGGGCAGACCATTTCGCTGCGCGCGCAGGGCAACGCGGGCAAGAACGGCGGCCCCGCGGGCGACCTTCTGATCGTCGTGTCCGTGCGTCCGCACGAGATCTTCCGACGCGAGGGCACGAGCGTCTTGTGCGAAGCGCCCATCACGTTCACGCAGGCGGTGCTCGGCGCGGAGCTTGAGATCCCGACGATCGACGGCAAGGTGAAGTACACCATCCCTGAGGGCACGCAGAGCGGCACAACGTTCCGACTGAAAGGCAAGGGCATCCCCGGCCTCAACGGCCGCGGCCGCGGCGACCAGTACGTCACCGTGTATATCGAGACGCCGCGCAACCTGAACCGCGAGCAGAAGGAAGCGCTCAAGAAGTTCAGCGAGTCGCTCGGCGAGAAGAATTATGAGGAACACAAGAGCTTTTTCGGAAAGTTCAAGCTGTAACGAATAGAAGATGTATTTATCCGATTATCACACCCACTGTTCGCTTTCGTTCGACTCGAAAACGCCGGTGGAAGACATGGTGCGCGCGGGCATCGCGCAGGGCTTGCAGGAAATGTGCCTGACCGACCATGTAGACCTGTTCCGCCCGAGGGAGACGGCGCACTGGGAGCACGATTTTTCGAATCGTGAAGAGACCTTTGCGTGCGCCGACCGCGTTGCGGACGGGAAAATCATCGTCCGCCGCGGCATCGAGCTCGGCGAGGCGATGCGCGACTTTGCCTACGCAGACGAGCTGCTCTCGCGTTTACCGGAGCTCGACTTTGTCATCGGCTCGCAGCATCAGCTGTCGGAAAAGTACGATTGGAACGACCTCTACTTCATGCCCGAGGCCACGGAGCAGGAGGCGCGCGAGCAGATCGCGGACTATTTAACGCTCGTTCTGGAGACGGCCAAGTGGGGGAAGTTCTCCGTGCTCGGCCACCTGACGCTGCCGCTTCGCTACATGAACGAAAACCACGGCATGCACATGAGTTTCGACGGCCTTGAGGACGAGGTGGCGCAGGTGTTCCGCGCGCTCATTGAAAATGGCTGCGGCATCGAGTGCAACGTCAACCGCGGCAACACGCCGCTGCCGGATCAAAAATGGTTGAGGCTCTATCACGAGCTCGGCGGCGAGATCATCACCATCGGTACCGACGCGCACACGCCGGAATTCGTCGGCATGCGCGCCCGCGAGACGCAGGAATTACTCAAGAGCTGCGGCCTCGACTATGTGTGCACGTTTGAAAAGAAAAAACCGGTCTTTCACAAAATCTGACCGAAAAAGGAGAAACACTATGAAGATCGCATTGGGCTGTGACCACGGCGGATACGCCATGAAGGAAGACATCAAAAAGCAGCTGGAGGGCCTGGGTCACGAGGTCAAGGACTGCGGCACCTATTCCACTGAGAGCTGCGACTATCCCATTTTCGGAGAGGCTGCCGCGCGCGCCGTCGCAAGCGGGGAATGCGAGTACGGTATCGTCGTGTGCACGACGGGCATCGGCATCTCTATCGCGGCGAACAAGGTCAAGGGCATCCGTTGCGCGCACTGCGCCGATACGCTTGAAGCGCAGCTGTGCCGCCAGCACAACAACGCCAACATGATGGCCATCGGCGCGGGCTTCACGGGCCCGAAGCTGGCCGCGGCCATGGTTGAGACGTTCCTCTCCACCGCGTTTGAAGGCGGCCGCCACGCCCGCCGCGTCGCGCTGATGGACGCTATCGAGGGCTAAAGCATACAAAAGCGGAAAATCAACAAAAACCGAAAGGTTTTTGTTGATTTTTTTGCTCTTAAAAGGTAAACTGTTGCACGAGAAAAAGGAGGCGGATGCAGACAATGGCAAGAAGATCGAGCGGAACGAAGGGCTATACCGGTTATCGCGGGCGCAGGCGCGGCAGAGGCGTGCTGGCCGTGGTGCTGGTGGTCATTTTGCTGCTGGCGTGCGGCTTTTTGTTTGCGCAGCGCTATATGGTATACGATGCGGACGGCTCGGTCCGCTTTGAGTTCCCCTGGATAAAGAAGACCCCACAGGACGATAGCGTAAATGGCGGCGACAGCGGCGACGATAAGAAGCAGGACGACCTTGAGATCACGGTGCAAAAGCCTGTCATCAAGGATACCTACGCAGTCGAGCTGGGTGCGGACGCGCTCGGCAGCGATTGGCAGGCGGCGCTGGACGGCCTTGGCAAGGATGTGAACGCCGTGGCGGTCGAACTCAAGGATGCGAGCGGCAAGCTCTACTATAATTCCAAAGTGCAGGGCGCGATCGACTGCGGCGCGGTGGCCGGGAACAGCGCATCGGACACGGCCATTCAGGGCCTTGTCGACTCGGACTATTACACGATCGGCCGCATCAGCACGCTGCACGACAGCCTGTACGCCTACGAGCACATGACGGACGCCGCCGTGTGCCAGCTGACGGGCTTTGTCTGGTACGATACGAACAGCACGCACTGGCTCGCGCCCGAAAAGCAGGCCGCGCGGGCATATGTGACCGATATCGTCACGGAATGCGGCAAAATGGGCTTTGACGAGCTTCTGCTCGACGATTTCCACTACCCGCGCGAGGGGCGCATGAGCCGCATCAAGACGGACGAGCGCACCATGACGCAGCAGGAGGCGCTTGCGCTGCTCGCCGACGATATCCACACCGCGCTTGAGCAGGCGGGCTACAAGGGCAAGCTCTCCGTCAGCGTGGACGCGGACATCGCGCTTGCAGGCAGCGAAGAGAAGTCCGGCATCGTGATGAGCGAGCTCACGGAAAAGTTCGACCGCGTGTACGTCAAGGTCACGGCAGACCAGCTCGAGAGCGTCACCGAGGCGATGAAGGCCTACGACGTCGAGTTCGTCCCCATCGTGACGGAGGCGACGGACAGCGGCAGCTATCTGATCGAAAAGTGAATAGAAAAAGCGGTCTGCTGAAATCTCAGCGGACCGCTTTTTGCGTAAAAAACAGCACGAAGCAGTGCCCGCTGCCTCATGCTGTTTTTCTTTATGAAAAGAGAGGTATCTCAGTTCATACTGCGGGAATTTTTGTAGCCGCCCTCGCGTGAACGGCTCATCGCGCGGATGCGGTCATAAACGTCGGCTTCAAGTTCGACCGTGCCGCGCGCAAGCTGCTCGCTGCGGCGCTGGGCGGAACGTTCGCCGGGGACGAAGACCTGTGCATTTCCTGCGGCGGGTGCGCTGGTGCGTACAGCCTCGGCCAGCGCCGATGTCTGCGCGATGAAATCGTCTGCGGAAGAAAACATTTCCGGCGACAGGGCGCAGAACAGGTAGCCGAGGTCGTATTCATCGCGGATCTCGCCGCCCATCTTTGCGCCGACGAACGCGCCGGTCAGAATTTCGAGCGCCATGCACAGTGCCGCGCCGCGCGCCCCGCCAAAGGGGAGCACGCCCTGCACGCGCTGTGGATCGGTGGTGAAAGCGCCGGCAGCATCGAGAAAAGTCCTCTCGGGGAGGGAACGCTCCTCGACAATGGCCTGCCGCAGCTCGCCCCACACGCCCTGTGCGGTGGCAAAGTCAAAGATGAGGGGCGGCTTTTCGTCCTGCGGGAAGCCGAAGGAAAGCGGATTTGTGCCGAACATCGGCGCGCTGCCGCCAAACGGAACCACGTGCGCGGGACCACCGTTGTTCGTGACGATGCCGATGCAGCCGTGCTCGGCGATCAGGCGGGAATAGGGGACAAGGCGGGCATAGCGGCTGACGTTGGTCAGCGCGACAAGGCCGACGCCATATTCCTTGGCGAGCTCTACGCTGAACGCGGCAGCCTGCCGCGCGGCGATGTGGCCGAGCTCGCGGTGGCCGTCGATCTTGGCGTGGCCGCCGGTTTGTCTCACAATTTCAATGCCGCTCTCGCGGCCTGAAAGACCGATGTCGAGGGTCAGGAATTTGGAGACGCCGTGGGTCTTGTGGCCCTCGAGCTCAGCATCCAGAAAATCATCGACGATGAAATCGGCGTCCTCGCTGCCGATGCCGCGCAGCGTGAGCGCGTCGAGCATCATGACGCGGAGCTCGTCGATGCGGATCTCTTTTTTCATAGGCCGCGCTCCTGCGCCAGCGCGATCAGACGGGCGAACACGTCCTGTGCAAGGCCACGGACGGCCTCGCGCTTGTAGGGCATGGAGCCGCGCCCCGCGATGACGCGCTCGACCTCGGAAGAGAGCAGGTCGCCGAGCGCGGCGCCGGTCTCCGCCGTGAGCGGCTTTTCCCCAAGGAACGCCGCGGCGTCTTCTGAAAGGTAGGCGTGCGGCGCGACCGCGCCGAGTGCAGCGCGCGCGCTCTGAATACAGCCGTTTTCGACAACCGCGCTGACGGCGAGGTTGATCTTGGAGATCGTGACCTGGTGCCGCTCGCCGATCTTGTCGAACGCGCTGATCTCATGTTCGGTGGGCAGGGGGAGGAGAAAGCGCAGAATGGCCTCGTCGCTCGCGAGCGCGGTCTTGCCCTTGCCGAGCACGAGCTCGCGTGCGGGGATGGTGCGCACCGCGCCGCGGCTGTTCATCACCTCGGCCGCGCCGCAGAGCGCGAGCAGGGGCGGGTAGACGTCGCCCGCGGGGGAAGAGGTGCCGATGCTGCCGCCGAGCGTGCCGCGGTTGCGGATCTGCGCGCAGCCGACCTGGCTGCACGCCATGGCGAGTGCGGGAAAATACTGCCGCACAACGGGGGACTGTGCGACCTGTGAATGTACACACACTGCGCCGACGGCGAGGGTATCGCCGTTCCATTCGATATTCTTGAGCTCCTGCATTTCCGTCAGGCTCAAAATGGCGTCTGCGTGCCAGACCTTTCCATTGCGCTGGGCCAAAAAGTCCGTGCACCCGGCGACAATGGAGCCGCCGGAGAGGGACGCGAGGGCAGAGGCGAGCTCTTCACGGTTTGTTGGCTGAAAGAAGTTCATTTGGCCGCCTCCTTCATGTCGCGCGCGGCCTGCCGGATGGCGCGCAGGATCTGCTCATAGCAGCTGCACCGGCAGATGTTGCCGGAGATCGCGGTGCGGATCTCATCTTCGGTAGGGTCGGGATTGTGGAGCAGCAGGCCCGCGGCGCTCATCACCATGCCGGGCGTGCAGTAGCCGCACTGAATGGCCATGTTGTTCACAAAGGCGGGGATGATGGGTGCGATGCGAGGGTCGGATTCGACACCCTCGGACGTGATGACGCGGTGTCCGTTCACCTGCGCGATCATCGTCATGCAGGAGTGGACGGCTTTATCATTGAGCAGCACCGTGCAGGTGCCGCACTCACCCTCGCCGCAGCCGCGCTTTGTGCCGGTCAGGTGCAGGTCTTCGCGCAGCACGTCGACAAGCAGGCGCTCCGGCGGGGCGTTCACAACGGTTTCTTTCCCGTTTAAGTAAAAACGAATTTCCATCACAGCGATGCCTCCTTGCGTTTTTCCTGCACGGCGCGGATGATCTTCTCCGGCGTCAGCGGCAGGGTGGTCAGATCGGTTTGCAGTGCGTCATTGACGGCGGCAAGCAGCGCCGGCGCGACCGGCACAAAGCAGGATTCGCCGATGGACTTGGCGCCGTAAGGCCCTTCGGGGCTGCCGTTTTCGACAAGCACTGTCTCAATGTGCGGGAAGTCGCACGCGCGTGCCACGTGATAGCGCTGCAGGGTGGCGTTGAGCGGCTGGCCGGTCTTCGGGTCGATTTTGACCTGCTCGCAAAAGACAAGCCCCATGCCCTGCTGCAAGGCGCTGCCGACCTGCCCGCGGCAGAGTTCGGGATTGATGGCCTTTCCTACATCATGCGCGGCGGTGTAGGTTGTCAGGCGGCAGAGACCGGTGAGCGTGTCGACCTCGACCTCGGCAAAATGAGCAGCGGCGGGGCCGGGGTTGGACGAGGGCTGGTAAGTGTGGGAAACGAAAAGTGCACCGCTGCCGCCGTACTGGTCGGCGGCATAGCAGATAACATCACGGTAGGTTTTCCGGCGAGAGGGATCAGCGGTGACAAAGATCTCGCCGTTTTGACAGGTGAGGTCTCCGGCACTGCATACCATGAGACGTGCGGCATTTTCCAGCAGCAGAGATTTGAGCTTCTGCGCCGTTTCCAACACGGCACGGCCGGTGACATAAATTGTGCGGCTGGTGTAGCAGCCATTATCGAGCGCATTGTATGCCGTGTCGCCCTCAGGGAAATCAATGCTGTCAGGAGGGATGGAGAGTTCTTCTGCGGCAATATTCTTCAGCGCGGCAACCGTGCCGCAGCCATGGTCGTGGATGTTGCAGTTGAAGCTCGCCGAGCTGTCCTCTTCAAACTTGGCCGTGACGGTGCACCAGTCAAGACGGCGAGGATAGTAGCCTGAGGTATGGGTGGACACGGCGAGGCCGACGCCCTTGAGATAGCGGCTGCTTCGATCCTGCGCCTGCGCAGCGGCGCGGCGCTCGGACCAGCGGAAACGTTCACTGCCAAGGCGCAGCACGTCCTCAAGGCGGACATCGCCGAGCGGGAAATTGCCAATTTTGCTGATTGCGTCGGGCGGCAGGATATTTTTGAGCCGCAACTCGAGCGGGTCACAGCGGAATTTCTGCGCGGCGGCGTTCATCATGTTTTCCATGATGAACGCGGTCTCGGGGCCGCCCCAACCACGGTAGCTGCCGGACATGGGCGTGTTCGTACAGGTGGAGGTCGCATGGTACGCTACATCCTCCACGCCGTAGACCCAGGAGAGCTTTTTGAACATGGATCCCATGTAATCCGGCGAAACACCCTGATAACCGCCCGCGTCGAGCTCAGCGGTCAGGTCGAGCGCTTTGAGAATATGGCCTTTGTCGAATTTGGCGCGAATTTCACTTTTGATGGGATGGCGTAGCACAGTGCAGAGGATGGTCTCGCGCCGGTCGAGCTGAAGCTTGACGGGGCGTCCCGTCATTTTTGCGCCGACGGCGGCCAGCGGTTCCAGGATCATCTCCTGCTTGCAGCCGAACGAGCCGCCCATCGGCGTTTTGATGGCGCGCACATGGCTCATCGGCATTCCAAGCAGCGCTGCAACACACGAGCGCACGCCAAATGTCGACTGTGTGGGAGACCAGACGGTCATGCGGTCGGTGCCGGGGTTATAGTCTGCCACGGCGCAGTGCGTTTCCATGGCGATGTGCGAGACACGCTGCGTCTGTGAGCGGTGGATGAACTCTTCGCCCTGCACATCGGCATATCTGCCGCCGAAGCCGCATTCGGGCAGTGTGACCGTGTTGCCGTCCTCGTGCAGCTGCGGCGCACCTTCGCGCTTGGCGGCTTCCACGGTAAAGACAGCGGGGAGTTCCTCTATTTCGAGTTGGATCGCTTCCGCTGCTGCTGCGGCGATCTCCGGCGAATCGGCCAGCACGGCAGCCACGCGGTCGCCGACAAAGCGGACGTGACGGCTGAAGAGCGTTTCCTGGTCCATGACATCCTCGCTGATGCGAACGCGGCCGCGATTGTATTTGGTGTCCACCGTATTTTCAAACGACAATACCGCAGCAACGCCCGGCATCGCAAGTGCGGCGGAGGAGTCGATCGCTTTGACGATCCCGTGGGCAACGGGACTGAGCACGAGCTTCATGTGCAGCATGTTCGGCAGCTTCATGTCCCCTGCGTAGCGCAGAAGGCCGCTGGCCTTGGCACGGGAATTGTTGACAGGCGTGCTCTTACCGATGTATTGATAATTCATAATGGATTCTCCCAGAATGTTTATCGGGACGAATGCAGCCGCAAAATGCGGCGGCAAAACCCTTTACTGCTACCCTATAATGAACCACAACCGTCAAAGGAGCGTCAAGAAAAACGCATTTCGACAGGCTGTGTCAAAAAATTTTAAGCGTCAAATCGATTTTGCAAAAAATTTGACGTTTTTTTGATTTTTGATGCTTATAGTTGCGTTGTATCAATGATACTGCAGCCGCGTTAAAGTTCCGCGAAAGGGATAAAAGGCGGCCGAGCGCTGGGAGGTGCGAGTCATAAGCCATGAAACCCTCACAACATTACCGCAAGAAAGCAAAGTCCCCATAACGAATACCATTACATTTTTTGGGAGGAATAGAAAATGAACTCTGCAACAGGAACAAAAAAGACCGTTGGCTTCGGAAAAGCGCTTGTCGTTTTTATCTGTGTGTTTGCGCTGATCCTCTGCGGCATCAACGTGCTCGGCACCTCGGCACACATTCCTCTGGTCATCGCCACGATCGTCGCCGCTATCGCGGGCGTTTCGAGCGGCTTTACCTGGGATGAAATGGAAAAGGGCATGAGCGAGACCATTAAGGCCTCCGCCCCCGCCATCCTCATCATGCTCATCATCGGTATGGTCGTCGGCACCTGGATGCTCGGCGGCATCATCCCCACAATGATTTACTACGGCCTGACCTGGCTGTCCCCGAAAATCTTCCTCTTCGCCGCCTGTGCCCTGTGCGTTATGGTTTCGACCTTCACGGGTTCTTCCTGGACGACGATGGGCACCGTCGGTGTGGCGCTGGTCGGCGTCGGCACCGCGCTTCAGGTTCCCCTCGGCATGACGGTCGGCGCGATCATCTCCGGCGCTTACTTCGGCGATAAGATGAGCCCCCTATCCGATACCACGAACCTCGCTCCCGCCATGGCCGGTACCACGGTGTTCACCCACGTCAAGCACATGGTCGTTACCGCAGGCCCGTCCATCATTATTTCCCTGATCATCTACGCCATCATGGGCTTCACAGTCGTCAAGGGTACGGCCAGCATGGAGACGATTGACCTCTACATGGGAACACTCAAGGAGTTCTTCACCATCAGCCCTGTGATGCTCATTCCCCCGCTGTGCGTTCTGCTCATGGTTATCTTCAAGGTGCCTGCCATCCCCGGCCTGATCGGCGTCTCCGCTCTCGGCGGCATCTTCGCGGCCACCTTCCAGAAGGCAAGCCTCGCGACGATCCTCGCCTCCATGTACACCGGTGTGAGCATGGATACCGGCGTTGCCGAGATCAACCGTCTCGTTAACCGCGGCGGCCTCTCCAGCATGCTCGATACCGTTGCCCTGATCCTGATCGCCCTGGCGTTTGCCGGTGTGGTCGAGACCACCGGCGCTGTCCACGCCGTCATCGAAAAGATCCTCAGCAAGGCCAAGAGCGACAAGGCCATGATGACCACCGCTATCTTTGCCACGCTCTTCACCAACTTCGCCACCGCCGCGCAGTATGTCGCGATCGTGCTTCCCGGCCGTATGTTCCGCGAGGCTTTCCGTGAGCGCGGTCTGCACCCCAAGAACCTGTCCCGTATCCTTGAGGACGTCGGCACGATCTGCGCGCCGTTCTGCCCCTGGAGTACTGACGGTGTTTATATCCTCGCAACGCTCGGCTGCGCCACTGCGGCCTATGCGCCCTACATGTTCTTCTCCATGCTCTGCCCCATCGTCTCGCTGATCTGCATCTGGACCGGCTGGACCATCACTCGCATCACCCCCGAGCAGGCCAAGGAAGACATCATCCCGTAAGCTGTTAATTTGAGCAGGGGGAGCGCAAGTTCCCCCTGACTCCAACAAAGAATTGAGAAAAAGGAGAAAGCAAATGAACAAGGTTATTCTCAACGGCGTGGATCTTTCCATCGAAGACGTCGTCAACGTTGCCCGCAACGGTTATCAGGTCGAGATCGACAAGGACTGCATGGCACATATCGCCGAAGTCCGCAACTACATGGAGAGTGAATGGATGCGCGATGACGCGCCCGCCGTTTACGGCTTCAACACCGGCCTTGGCAAGCACAAGGATCACAAGGTCACGATCGAAGAGAGCGATCTGCATCAGTATCGCACCGTTTTGTCCCACTGCGGCGGCGTCGGTGATCCGGCTCCCGAGGAAGTGGTCCGCGCGGCCATGTGCGTCCGTCTGAACGCCTTCTGCCGCGGCGTTTCCGGCCTGCGTCCGGTCGTCGTTGAGCGCCTTGTCGAGCTGCTCAACAAGGGTGTGCATCCCGTCGTGCCCTGGCAGGGCAGCGTGGGCGCCTGCGGCGACCTTGCCCCCATGGCTCACATCGTCTCCGTTCTCATCGGCGTGCCCCAGGCCGAGGCCTTCTATCAGGGCGAGCGCATGCCCGCACAGGAAGCGCTGAAAAAGGCCGGCATTACCCCCGTCGAGTTCCAGCTCAAGGCCAAGGACTGCCTGGCGCTGCTCAACGGCACCACAATGTTCGCCGGTATGGCGTGCCTGAACGTGCACGACGCCGAGCGCCTGTACAAGCTCTCCGAGATCACGACCGCGCTGTCTCTTGAAGCCATCCGCGGCGAGACCCGCGCGTTTGACAAGCGCATCCAGGAGGCCCGCCCCTACGCCGGCCAGATCAAGGCCGCTGCCAACGTGATGAAGCTCGTCGAGGGTTCCACCCGCGTCACCGAGGATGCCCGCAAGGTCCACCTCGAGCACGACATCATGCATCCGCACTATCAGGAGCGCGTGCAGGATAACTACTGCTTCCGCTGCATGCCGCAGGTGCAGGGCGTCTGCCGCGAGAACCTTGACTATGTCAAGCACCTCGTCGAGGTCGAGATCAACGCCGCCACCGATAACCCGCTGATCTTCCCCAAGGGCGACGGTCACTACGAGTTCCTCTCCGGCGGCAACTTCCACGGTGAGCCCACCGGCTTCGCGATGGATATCCTGACGATGTCCCTCGTCGAGATCGGCAACGTCTCCGACCGCCGCTGCTTCACGCTGTGCGATCCCACCATCAGCTACGGTCTGCCTCTGGCGCTCGCCGGCGAGCCCATCGGCCTGAACTACGGCTACAACATCATCTGCTGCTCCACCTCTGCCCTCGCGTCTGAGAACAAGACGCTGGCGTTCCCCTCTGTCTGTGACACCATCCCCACCAAGGCCAACCAGGAAGACCACGTCTCCATGGCGCCCTGGGCCGCCCGCAAGGCCAAGCTCGTCATCAAGAATCTTGAAAAGATCCTCGGCATCGAGCTGCTGCTGGCCTCCCGCGGCATCTGGATCACGCAGGACCAGCTCGGCGAGTTCAAGCTGGGCAAGGGCACGTCCATCGCCTATGAAAAGGTCAACGAACTCATCAAGTTCCAGAACGAAGACATCTACATGGGCAACCAGTCCAAGGCTACGATCGGCCTCATTGAATCCGACGAGCTGCTGAGCGCTGTGGAAGCAGCGGTCGGCGAGCTGTAAGCAATCTCATCTTCTCCACACAACCCAACGCGACCGGTGCGTTCCCGCGTACCGGTCGCTTTGGGGCATAATGCACAAAAGTTGAATGGATTCAACGCGAATTAAACGCTTGCTTCTGTCGAAAACGGCCATTATACTGTAATCAATACGTCACTCTTTTTGGAGAGGGCAGAGGCAAGCATCCAACTTTTGAAAAAGAAAGGAGAAAGTCTGATGCAAAAGATTACAGCCGAACTTCTTGGCTCAGGACGGATCCTGCTCGACGGGAAACAGGTCAACCTGCCGTTCAAGCAGGCCGAGGCACTGGTGTACTACCTTCTTGTCGAAAAGGAGACCTTTCGCCCCAAGCTCGCCGACATCATCTGGGGCGACAGTGCGGACGAGCACAAGGTGCAGTCCAACATGCGCAACGCCATCTATGTGATCCGGCGCGAGTTCGGCCGCGATTTTCTTGTCGGCGCGTCGAAAAATGTCATTCAGATCAACCCTGAGATCAGAATCGATCTGGACATCGACCGCTTTAACGACAAAAATCTGACGGATTTCAGCTTTTACGCGGGCGACTTTCTCGAAAACTTTTATCTCAAGGACAACGAATACTACAACGAATGGCTGCTCAACAACCGCCAGCACTATCGAGGGCTGCTACAGGAGCGGCTCAAGGAGTCCATCGTCGCGGCATTTCAGGACGAGCGCTACAAGGACTGCGAGCTGGAATGCCAGAAGCTCATGGCGCTCGACGAGTTTGACGAGTTCGGCTATGTCTATTTAATTGAAATTTACCGCGCACGGGGCGAGTATTCCTCGGCAGTGGCGCTGTACGACAGGCTGGAAAAGCTGCTTTCCGAAGAGCTGTTCCAGTCGCCGAGTGAAGAGATCACCGCTCTCGTGCAGAACATCCGGCAGGAGCGCAACAAGAGCGTGCTGCACGTGCTCTCACAAAAAGAGAGCATCACCTCGCCGGAGAGCGAAAAGGACAGCGGCCCGTTCATGGGCCGCGAGGAAGAGCGCGGGAAGCTTGTAGACGACATCCTGCAATTTTCTGAGGGCAGCGGCGCGGTCAGCCTTGCCGTGACCGGCGAGGCCGGCATCGGCAAGACGCAGCTCTTTCAAACGGTGCTCTCCTCACTGGGGAAAACGCAGGCGGCGATCTATCAGACCTGTTGCTACCGCGCCGAGGAGAACTACGTCTTAAAGCCCTGGCAGAACATCTTCGAGCAGCTGGGGCGCGACCTTAAAAATCGCGCGAGCGGCGCGGACGCGACGCTCTTTCGTGCGGCGGTGTCGCGCGCGTTCCCGTATCTCTGGCAGGTCGACCTGGAAAAAGCCATCGACCAGGACGACATCACGACCGAGAGCGGCAGCAGCAACCTGCGCGCGATCACCTACGCGCTGATGCGCCTGTCACACGCGCAGCGGATGATCTTCTACTTTGACGATCTCCAGTGGGCAGACAGTGTGTCGATCTCGCTGATCCGCGATATCCTGACCTCGGACAAAAACCATCGCATCCTGTTCCTTTTCGGCGTCCGCGACGAGCGGCACCAGTATGTGGGCAGCTTTTTGGAGGAGATGAAGGCTGCGCGCTTTCTGTCGGAGCTCCAGCTGCCGCGCTTTTCTGTGGACGAGACGGGGCAGCTTGCAGACCTTCTGCTGCCGGACCGCTTTTCCACGCCTGCGCTGCGCCAGCAGCTCTTCCGCGAGACTGAGGGCAACCCCTTTTTCATCATCGAAACGGTCAACAACCTCAAGTTCAACGGCTCGGTGGCCGACATCACGCCGAACATGCGCGACACGATCCGCATCCGCATCATGTCGCTGCCGTCGGAAGAGCGCAGCATCCTTGATCTGCTCTCGTTCTTCTTCGACGGCGCGTCGTTCGACCTGATGTGCGCGCTCTCGGGAAAAGAGGAGTACGAGCTCATCACGATCCTGGAAAAGCTCATCGACAAAAAGCTCATCCGCGAGGTCATCCGCGCCGAGAGCGTCGCCTTCCAGTTCAGCCACCAGAAAATTCTCGAGTACGTTTACGGCGAGCTTTCGCTCACCAAGCGGCGCATCCTGCACGAAAAGATCTCCTGCTGCCTCGAGCGCAGGCTCAGCGGCACGAGCGCGGACAACGCGCTTTATACCAAGCTCATGTACCACAGCAGGCGCGCGGGCAATGAGCGCAAATACCTCAAGTATTACGTCGAGTACGTTTACAACTATTTAAACCTGTCCCACGAATATTATCCGGTGCTCGGCGGGGAGACGCTGCCGACGGACGCAGAAAACGACCTTCGGCTTGATTCGTCGGACAGAGCCGGCATCCTTCGCATCCTCAAGGACATCCAAACGAAGGTGCAGGCCAATCAGGGCAAATTCGACGAGAGCGACAAGCACGGATTCCTGTCGGATTACTACCACATGATGGGCCGCTTCCACATCCGCAAGGTGGAGTATTCGCAGGGCGAGCCATACATCCGCACGCTCATCGAGCTCAACCGCGACTCGGACAGCGAGCAGTGCCGCAACAACATGATCAAGGCCTACCGCCAGCTCATCTGCATCTACATCGACCGCTACGAGACCAAACAGATGCACGAGGTCGTCGAAAAGGCGTTCGCCGTGCTTGGCGAGGACGGCAAAGCCGAAGAGCGCGCCATCTGGATGCGCCTGTCGGGTCTGTGCTCCATCATGTCGGGCCGCATCGAGGAGGGCTACGCCTCGCTCACGCAGGCGATCGAGATTTTCGAGCGCTCGGGGGAAAAGGACAAATACCTCTTCAACCTCGCGGCATCTTACGCATGGCTTGGCGAGGTGGAACGCAACCGCATGCACTATGGTGAGGCGATGCAGTACTACACGCGCGCCATCTCCATCTGCACGGAAAACTTTCTCACCGGCGGTATCGCGACGTTTTACACCTACGCCGGTCAGGCCGCGCTGGATGCGGGCGACCTTGAAAGCGCGGACGAATACCTCTCGCAGGCAGTCGACCAGTTCAACAAGGTGGAACTGATGTGGGGGCGCGGTATCGCGTTCGCCTACTACGGCTACCTCTGCTTTGAGCAGGGAGAGTATCGCAAGGCGCTGAGCCTTTTCATCAAGGCGGACGATTATGCCCAGCGGCTCGGCAGCTGCTACGAAGTGGGCGTGCTGAACCGCATGTTTGCACAAATCAGCCTGCAAATGCAGGATTCACCGGACATTCAGGCTGTTTTTGGACGATATTTGAATAAAGACGTGTCTGTTTACTTACAGCAGTCGAAAATGCTGCTGCGCGACGCCTATTCTCCGGTCGACGAGCAGTATCTGTCGCAGCTCACGGAGCGGCTGAAACGGGAGAATAAGGCCAATACGGAACAAACAGCAAATTCTGCACAGGAGATAGAACATCATGCTTGAAAACAACCACACGATCCACCTGACGCTCAACGGCGAGAGCCGCGCGTTCACGGTGGAGCCGCAGGAGACGCTTCTGCACGTGCTGCGCGAGCGCGCGCACCTGACGGGCGCGAAGAAGGGCTGTGACCTTGGCGAATGCGGCGCCTGTACGGTCATCATGGATGGCCGCGCGGTCAACTCGTGCTGCGTGTTCGCCATCGAGGCGGACGGCAGCACGGTCGAGACCATCGAGGGCATCGGCACCGCCGACGAGCCGCACCCGCTGCAGCAGGCGTTTATCGACGCCGGCGCCATCCAGTGCGGCTACTGCACGCCCGGAATGATCATGGCGGCCAAGGCGCTGCTCGACCGCAACTCCCATCCCACGCGCGAGGAGATCCACGCCGCTATGTCCGGCAACCTCTGCCGCTGCACGGGCTACACGAAGATCGAGGAGGCCATCGTCGTGGCTTCCAAGGTCATTGAACAGTATGCGAACGGAAAGGGGACACAGCAGTGATGGAGCAGCATCATTTCGACATTGTCAACCACGCTACACCGCGCCTTGAGTCCATGGATAAGGCGCTGGGTCGCGGCAAGTATACCGACGACTTAGAGCTTCCCAACATGGCCTACGCCGCGCTGGTGCGCTGCCCGTATTCCCATGCCAAGGTTTTGAGCATCGATGTGAGCGAGGCGGAAAAGGTTCCCGGATACCTCGGCTGCGCCCTGCCGGAGGAGGCCCCGCAGGCCTACTTCAACTGCTCGGGCAACCCGCCCTCTCCGCTTCTGATGGCGGATGAAAAGGTGCTGACGACCGAGCCGCTGACCATCGGCGACCGCGTGGCCGTCGTCGCCGCGGAGACGGAGGAGGCCGCCCGCACCGCTGCCGAGGCGGTGAAGGTCGAATATGAGAACCTTGCGCCGATCCTTGACGTCAAGGCCGCGCTCGCGGATAATGCGCCCGCGATGCAGCCGCATCTTTCCGACACGAACGTCGTCCAGCGGCGCGAGGTGTCGCAGGGCGACATCGCTGTGGGCGAGGAAAAGTCCGACATCATTCTCGAAGACCACTTCGTCACGCCGCCGATGCAGCACACGATGATCGAGCTGACCTGCTGCATCTGCGACTTCAGCGACGGCGAGCACATGACAATCTACAGCTGCTCGCAGACGGTGTTCCAGGAGCGCCGCATTCTGGCCGAGCTTTTCGGCCTCAAGGAAGTGGACGTGCACATCATCAAGCCGCTTGTCGGCGCAGGCTTCGGCGCGCGCCAGCAGCTGCACGCCCAGCACGCCGCAGCGCTCATCTCGCGCAAGATCAAGCGCCCCGTGAAGCTGCTCTATTCGCGCGAGGAGGACTTCTACTCCGTCGTGCGTCACGCCTCCGACGTTGATCTTCGCATCGGCGCGGACAAAAACGGCAAGCTGCAGCTCTTTGATACGACGTTCCGCCTGAACGCCGGCCCCTACACCACGCACACGCCGACGGTCGTGGCCGCCGCCGCGCGTAAATTGCAGTACAACGTGCCGAACTACTCGTTCATCGGCCTGAGCGTTTTCACAAACCACGTGACGGGCGGCGCGTTCCGCGGCTACGGCAACACGCAGCTCACGTTCGGCCGCGAAATTCTGATGGACCGCCTCGCGCAGAAGCTCGATATGGACCCTGTCGAATTCCGCCTGATGAACCACGTGCAGGTGGGCGAGTGCTTCCCCTGCGCGAGCATCCCTGTCAGCAGCAACGGCATTGAGGACTGCGCGCGCCGCTGCCAGCAGATCCAGAAGGAGATCGACGAGAAAGAGCCCCTGATCGACGATGAAAACATCCGTCAGGCCTGGGGCATCTCGTTCAGCTGCCACGGCTCCGGTCCGTCCTCGAAAGAGGGCCTGAGCGGCGCGGTCGTCATGCTCAACGCCGACGCGTCCGTGCATCTGCTCGTCGGCTCTGCCGATATCGGTCAGGGCAGCGAGACGATGGAATGCCAGATCGCGGCAGAATGCTTGGGTATTCCCCTCGCCAGTGTGCAGATCACTGCGGCAGATACGAGCATGACGCCCTACAATACGGGCACTTTCGGCTCGAGCCAGACGTTTATCTGCGGCAACGCCGTCAAGCTCGCCTGCGACGATCTGAAAAAGAAGATGGTCGAGCAGCTCAAGGTCATTTACGACGGCTGCACGGTCAAGGAAAAGGACCACCGTTACTATATCAGCGGCGGCGAGGAGCTTGAGCTGAGCTTTGAGGACGCCGCGCGCAAGATCCTGTTCGACCCCAAGGGCAGCGTGCCCATCGGCGCGGGCACCTACAAGGCCGCGGCCTGCCCGAACCCGTTCTCCGTCTGCTTTGTCAAGGCGGAATACCACAAGAAGCTCAACGCCATCCGCCTCATGGACATCATCGAGGTCGTGGATGTCGGTACGCCCATCAACCGCCTGACCGTCGCCGGTCAGCTCGAGGGCGGCATCGCGCAGGGAGTGGGCTACGCGCTCTATGAGCGCATGGAGATCAACCCGCGCTCGCGTCGCACGCTGTCGACTGATTTTCTGCACTATCGCATCCCGCAGATGGGCGACATGCCGCGCACGTATGTCGACATGGTCAACAGCCACGACCCCTACGGCCCGCACGGCGCGAAGAGCGTCGGCGAGCTCGCCACGGTGCCCGTGGCGCCGGCCATCGTGAACGCGGTGCGCCGGGCAAGCGGCATTGAGATCAACAGCCTGCCGCTGTGCGACAAATTTGCCATCCTGCCGACCGAGAGGGGGAATGTGAAATGAGCGGACAGGTTTTAGAGAGCTTACATGACATCGTCTCCGCCGAGCACCCGACCTACATCGGCGGCGGCACGGACATCATGCCGCTGCTGAAAAACGAGGTGCGCGACGACAAGGACTTCGTCTTCCTGAAGAAAATTCCGGAGCTGCACGTCCTGGAGGAAAAGGACGGCGAGCTCATCATCGGCGCGGCGATGACGCTCACCGAGCTTGCCGAGAGCGAGCTTTTGAACGGCCGCTATGCGGCCATCGCGCAGGCGGCATCGCTGACGGCATCCCCGCAGATCAGAAACATCGCCACCGTCGGCGGCAACATCATGCAGGACCGCCGCTGCATCTACTTCAACCAGCCGCACCTGTGGCGCAGCGGCCTTCCGTACTGCTTCAAGACCGGCGGCAGCATTTGCCACCAGATCCCGAACTCGCCGGTCTGCCGCGCGATCTACTATTCCGACGTCGCCACCGCGCTCATCGCTTACGAGGCGGAGGTCGAGTACATCGAAGACGGTGAGACGCACCGCACGGACCTTGCATCCCTCATCGAGCGCCACAGCGTGGCCAACGGCCTTGCCTGCCATGAACACCTGCCCATCCTCGTCACGCGCTTCTTCGTCCCCGCGGCGGAGGAAGGCGAGCGCAGCGGCTTTTATAAGTACGCGATGCGCACGACGATCGATTTCCCGATCATCAACTTCGCGCTCCGCTGCGGCGGCAATCGCCCCGCGCGTCTGGCCGCGGGCGCGGTCGCGCCCCACCCGGTCGTGATGGCCGAGACGGCGGCAAAGATCGACTCCGACGCCACGGATGACGAGGTCATCGCGCAGGCCGAGGACGAGCTCAGAAAGCTCGCCATGCCCATCAAGGAGGCCTGCATGACCCCCGCCATCAAGCGAAGCCTCTATCGCCACGTCGCGATGCTGCTGAATCTGAGAAAATAAGCAAAAAAAGGACCGTCCGATCGGACGGTCCTTTTTTGTCGTAGAAATTTACTTCGCGGCGCGGGCCAGAACGGCCTCGGCGCTCATGTTCGGATTGATGGTCTCTTCGCTCTCGACCGCGATGGCCGCGGCGGCGGTACCGGCGGCGCAGCTTTCGGCAAGGTCGCGGCCCGCGAGGAACGACCAGACGAGGGACGCCATCATCGCGTCGCCCGCGCCGGTGGCGTTGCGCATCTCGGCCTTGCAGATGGGCTCCAAATGCGTCTCGCCCTGCTGTGCGGCAAACACGCCGTCGCCGCCGAGCGACAGGAATACGCGCTGCACGCCCTGATCGAGAAGCGCCTGCGCGGCCTGATAGAGCGTGGCGTCATCCGTGATCTTCACGCCGGAGAGGAGCTCTGCTTCGATGCGGTTGGGCTTGAGCGTGTGCACGCGGCTGAGAAGACCCTGAAGCTTTTCCGCCTTGACGGTGGATACCGGATCGACGAAAAGCGGTGCGGCGCAGTGCTCGACAAGGTACGCGATGGACTTGCGCGGCAGGTTCGCGTCCACGACCACCGCGGCGGCGCCGTCGAGCAGCTCCTTCTGCGAGGCGAAGTAGTCCGGCGTCAACTTTTCGCAGATCTCCATGTCGGCCACGGCCACGGCCATGTCGCCATCGCTGTCGCCGACAAAGATGTAAGTCGAGGTGCGGCCATCGGGCACGCGTAGCGCGTGCGAAAGGTCGATGCCGAGTTCTTTACAGCTCTCTTCGACCTGGCTTGCGCGCGAATCGCCGCCCACGGCGGTCAGAAGATACGTCGGTACGCCGAGCAGGCGCATGTTGTGCGCGATGTTGCGTCCCACGCCGCCGAGGCTCAGCTCGACCTTGCCGGGGTTCGAGTCCTTCGCGCGCAGCGGCGCGAAGGAGTGCGCGCCGATGTCAATATTCACGCCGCCGCAGACGACGGCGTAGGGAAGATTCTTTTCGTTAGACATGATGTTGCTTTCTCCGAATTATTTGTGATAAAGACGCTTGGATTCATACTTCGGCTCGCAGCTGACGTGAATGCTGAGGCGCTTGTAGAGCTTGATGTCCTCCTCCGAGATGATGACGGAGAAGTGCGCATCGCAGCCGCGCAGCGTGCCGAGCTGGGCTCTTGCCATGTCGGCGAGGGGGTTCGTCAGCGCCGAGATCGCCAGCGCGATGAGCACCTCGTCAGAGTGCAGGCGCGGGTTGTGGTGGCCGAGCGACTGAATCTTGAGCGCTGAGATCGGCTCAATGACCTGATTCGAGATGAGGTTCATGTCGCTGCGGATGCCCGCCATGGCCTTGAGCGCGTTGAGCAGCAGCGCCGCCGAAGCGCCGAGAAGGGAAGAGGTCTTGCCCGTGACAACGCGGCCGTCGGGCAGCACCATCGCGCCCGCGGGCGCGCCGGTCTCCTCGGCCTTCTGCTTGGCCGCGGCCACAGCGGGGCAGAGGTCGGGCGTCACATCCGCCTGCTGCATGACGAGCTCGAGCTTTCTGAGCTGGCAGGCGTCAGCAATGCCGCGCGCGACGTCGACCTGCGCGGTGTAGTAGCGGCGCAGAATTTCCATGCGCGAGGCCTGACGGCAGACCTCATCGTCGATGATGCAGTTGCCCGCCATGTTGACGCCCATGTCGGTGGGGGACTGGTAGGGGCACTTGCCGGAGATGCGCTCGAAGATCGCGCGCAGGACGGGGAAGATCTCCACGTCGCGGTTATAGTTGACGGTCGTTTCGCCGTAAGCTTCGAGGTGGAAGGGGTCGATCATGTTCACGTCGTCAAGGTCCGCGGTCGCGGCCTCGTAGGCGAGATTCACGGGATGCTTGAGCGGCAGGTTCCAGATGGGGAAGGTCTCAAACTTGGCGTAGCCCGCGCTCACGCCGTGTTTGTGCTCGTGGTAGAGCTGGGAGAGGCACGTTGCCATCTTGCCGCTGCCAGGGCCCGGCGCGGTGACGACGATGAGCGAGTGCGTCGTCTCGATATACTCGTTGCGGCCAAAGCCCTCGTCGCTCACGATGTGGGCGACGTCGGAGGGATAGCCCGCGATGGGGTAGTGGCGGTAGTTGCGAACGCCAAGCGTGTTGAGACGCTTGATGAAGGCATCCGCTGCGTTCTGCCCCGCGTACTGCGTGATGCACACGCCGCCGACATAAAGCCCCAGCGAGCGGAACGCGTCAATCAGGCGCAGGCAGTCGTCATCATAGGTGATGCCGAGGTCGCCGCGCACCTTGTTCTTTTCAATGTCGTTCGCGTTGACCGCGATGACGATCTCCGCGTCGTCGCGCAACTGCTGAAGCATGCGGATCTTGCTGTCGGGCTGGAAGCCGGGCAGCACGCGCGAAGCGTGAAAGTCGTCGAAGAGCTTGCCGCCGAACTCCAGGTACAGCTTGCCGCCGAACTTGCTGATGCGCTCGCGGATGTGCGCGGACTGCATGGCAAGGTATTTGTCGTTATCAAAACCGATTTGTCCCATCGTAAAAAGCACCCCATTTTCAATTTACACATAATATATGCCTATTATATAGAACGCGCGGCGGCTTGACAAGAAATGTGCCCGCAGAAAAATAGATGAAAAACGGCGGTGAATTTCTGCTATTTTCCCCTCTTTACATCAGCGAGCTCTTAGCGTATGCTATAAACAGTCTCTTCACGGGGGGAAGAAAAAATCCGCACTTTTTGAAAAAAGGTGTTGACAAAAGAATGCGGATATAGTAGTATATCACTGTTCGATTCGCGCGGTTAGCTCAGCTGGTAGAGCACATGCTTGACGTGCATGGGGTCACAGGTTCGAGTCCTGTACCGCGCACCAGAGAAAAACCTTGAAGCTTCAGTGGCTTCAAGGTTTTTTTATTGCCTTGAAAGGGCTTTTTGTTCCACGTTTGTTCCACTATGCCTTTTTCTTTCCAAAATTGACCGGGAGCGATGCCGCGAGACCGGCACTTGCTTCCGCTTGTGCAGTCTCGAAGGCGTGGGAGTAGATGTTCAATGTGGTCGACGTCTGAGAGTGGCCAAGTGCGGCAGAGACAGTGCGCACGTCGGTGTGATTGGCGATGAGCAGCGAGGCATTGAGATGCCGAAACTGATGGATGCCGTACCACGGCAGGCCGTGACGTTCGCAAAGCTCTTTTCCCCAGTCATAGAAATCCCCAGGACGCGCCGGCGATCCGTCGAGCTTGGTAAAAAGCCGACCGCTCTCATGCCACTGATCGCCCAGCTCCAGCCGTTTCATTGCCTGCTCTGTACGTAGAGCCTTTACCATGTCGAAGATCCATGCGGGGAGCTTCAGGGAACGATGAGAGCGTGCTGTCTTTGGCGGGCCTGTGAATATCCCGTGTGCTGGATCATAGAGGGAGACGCGCTCGACTGTGACGACGTTGGTGGTGAAGTTGAAATCTCGGAATTCGAAGCCGAGCAGCTCTTCGCGGCGGTACCCGCCGAAGATCGCCAGCACAAAGAAAACCACATAGCGTAGCGGTTCACCGTCAAGTGCATCGAGGAATGCTTGTGTTTCCTCAATGGTGAAGATGTTTTTCTCCCGCTCTTGACGCTCCGGTAGTACGACACGCGGGCAAGGATTTTCTTTGACCACGCCCATTCGTAAAGCATAAGCGAAGACGCTGGAGATGAACGAGAGATAATTTCGGATAGATTTTGGATGAAGGCCCTTAGTAGAGTCCTTTTCATTCGCCCCAGGCTCGGACAAACCGGAAATGAACTTCTGGATCTGACGCGCAGAGAGCTTGTCCATATAGAGATGCCCCAGCGCATGGTATACGCGCTTTGTAAGGGCACGGTAATTGCTGATCGTGCGCTTGCCGAGCTTCTGAGCGGCATATTCGTTGAACCATTGCTCGGCAAAGGCTTCGAATTTGATATGCCCGGCGCAGACGCCGCCGCGGCACTCCTCCTCAAAGAGAACCATTTGCCGCTGCAGCTCTTTCTCAATCTGCCGCTCTGACATGCCGGGCGTCGGCTTCCATGTCATGGACGGGCGAACCTGCTTGCCGGAGACGGTGAGGCCGCTGGATGCTCTGATTAGGTATGCATTGCCTCGTTTGGTATATGTAGCCATAAAATAACTCCCTTCATCTTGCCAACCGCGCCCTCTCGTGGTAAGATGAAAGGGCGCGGAGGGATGGATAGACTCCTTTCTTCTTTCATTTCTTCTTTCGTGGTTGTTAGGGGATATGTTTGCGCACTGCCGTCCTCGGTGTTGGTAGCACCGAGGACGGCGTTTTTTATTTTATTCCGGATAGCTGCCGAGAACACGGCCCAGGGTATAAAGGGTATCGCCTTCGGAGACGATGATATCTTTGTAAGCTGGGTTGAGCGAGTGCAGACGTACTGTTCCGTTTTCGCGATCTACAATAAGCTGCTTGATATAGGAGTTTCCGTTCAAGGCGAATATGCCGATTTCCCCGGCATTGAGGACCGGCGTAGATTGAACGAATGCCGTGCTTCCGTTTTTGAACTTCGGCATCATTGATTCGCCGGAGATCGGAACACCATAGTTTGTTCCGGATGGGATTATGCCGGAAGGATATTGTTCCATGTGCGTAACAGGCGTATCACTCAGATAATTGCCGAGGCCTGCAGCGGCGGCTTCTTCAAAAACTGTAAGCTCGTCGAAATTGTCCTCCTTGCGGTGGTTGATCTTCGCCTTCGGAAAGGGGAGAACAGTTTGCTTAACGGGGGCGGGCTTCGTGTCAGCTTTAAGGGGGTCGATTTGAGAGTTACTGCACGGGAGTTCATCTAAATCTTCCACATAAGGATCCAGCGCGGTATCCACAATGTTGCGGATCGGCTGTCCGGCCTTCAGGTAAGCGTGCAGGAGGAGCATGGCCTTTTCGGCCTGGCTGCCGTCGAACTGGTCAACGGTGCCGATGATATCAGTTAAAGAGAGGGCGACGTTTCGCTCCAAAGCTTTGTAATATAGCAAGGCGATTCTCTTACTGTCCTCGCAGGCATAGATATTATGGATGCTGTGCTCTGTGCCGAAGAGCCGACGGAGCTCATCTATTGCGGCGGGGCGACCGCTTTGGTTTTCTTTGATGATGCCCGCCATAAGGTCGGCATACTTATTTTTTATATCGGTCCGCCCGTACAGATAATCTATATCAACATTAAAAAAGTCAGCAATGGCTTCTGTGGTTTCTAATCCGGGCTCACGTTCCCCTCGCTCGTACATATTGATGCTGCTCTTCGAGACGCACTTGAGCTGATTGGCAAGCTCTTGCTGTGAAAGATCTGCCTCATTGCGAAGAAGTTTTAGGCGCTGCGCAAACATCGACATGCTAAATTACCCCCCTGAATGTTCATTAAAAATATTATACACGGAATGTGCACTTTATCAATAGAAAAAAGTGCACAAATTGTGTTCGGACATTTTGTGCACTTTTAGTGCCCATAAAGTATTGACACTATAGCCTACTCAGGTTAAAATCAATGTCGTGCACAAATAGTGCGCAAGAAAGGATGTGATAGGATGGACTTCGGAAAAATCCTTAGGAAGCTGCGCGGAGATAAAACGCAAGAAGAGATTGCGAAAGCAGTTGGTATCACCAAGTCCTCATGGGCAATGTATGAACGCGGAGAAAGAATTCCCAGAGATGAAGTAAAAATTCAGATTGCGAAGTACTTCGGCAAGACTGTGCAAGAAGTTTTTTTTACCCCGGTCGAGCACTAATAGTGCTCGGTAGAGAGGAGGGGAGACCTTATGAAACGATTTTGGAGAGAGTATTGGCGGCCCATCGTAGTATCTGCGGTAGCTTCGGCAATATGTAATTGGCTATTGCTGAGGTGACAAGCGATACGATGATTGGGATCCACGCATTTTTCAGCCAGAGTTCCTTGCGGTCCGTCTTCTTCGCGGCCAAGTAGTCCTCAAGTTCCCTTTTCCCGTACTCGGTAAGCTCGTATATACCGAGATGTTCTACATGGCAGTAGCCTTTGATTACCGTCTGCTCAGTTCGTTCATTCAAAAAGCAAGTGTTTTCTATTGGTACTGCAATAGAAGAAGAGGAGAGGTATCTGACCTCTGGGGTGGAGAGCTTTTTCAAACGATACTCAATGGCCGTATTGGGAAACCTTTTCTTTATTGCTGCTGTATCGGCTGTTCCACAGCTGTCAATAAACTGCAAAATTTTGGCATCAATCTCTGTTAAATCAAACATCCCTTCACACCTCCTGCGTTCAGTCTACCACGGCGCGGAGAGGAGGGCAATATCCCCTAACAACCACGAAAGGAGATCACTATGACACCTACCGAAAAACTGCTCGCTGAGCAGGAGAAAATCGTCGCTGAGCGCGGCTACTACATACGCCCCGTTCGTATGGCGAATCTGATGAAAGCGGCTTCGAGGATCTTCGATATCCTCACAAAAGCCGATACCGCAATCAGCTATGAAGAATGCCGCATTGTACTGGAAATCGTGGCGCGAGCCATCGATGCTGCGGCGCCGGATGTAAAGGAGCCGCAGCCATGGCAAGAATGAGAACAGCTGAAGGCGTGATGGCCATTATCCGTGAGCAGGATCCGAAAACACAGGTCACCGTGCACGCGATCCGGCGCCTGATTGCAAGTGGAAAAGTCCCAGTGACGTGCTGCGGACGGAAATACTTGGTCGATGCTGATGCAATGATTGAGTTTATAGCGCGAGGAGGTGAGCCAGCGTGAACCGAGGCACCCGCGATACCATCTGCGCCACTATTGGCCTGCTGATTGTAATTGCTTTGCTGACTACTGTAGCCGCGCTGGACTCTCCTGGTGAAATGGACGAGCCGAATGCGTTATCGTCAGCGGCGCCGGAGCCGCGCGTAGAGATGCCGGAAGACAGCCTGCCCGCTGAGGAGTATGCGTACTGCAACGACGTGTGCCTCGGACTGTTTGAGCTTACGGCCTACTGCCCATGCTCAGCCTGTTGCGGCAAGAATAACGGTATTACCGCCACCGGCACTGTGGCCACTGAGGGACGTACCGTTGCAGTCGATCCGACCGTTATTCCCTACGGCACAACCATCGAAGTGATCTATGCCGATGGCAGCTCTGCGCGCTATGTCGCCGAAGACTGCGGCGGCGCCATCAAAGCCCAGCGCCTGGACGTGTTCTTCGCGGATCATCAGACCGCGCGCGAGTACGGCGTCCGGACGGCCTATGTCTTTCTTGTCCAGGAAGGAGGCGGCAATGAATAAGGATTGCTCAAAAGTTTCGATTGAGCGCGGATCGGATGGCAGATTCACGGTGCTGCTGACTGGTAGCAAAGACGATATAAGGATGCTTTGGACCATGCTCAGCGTGAGTGTTTCCAAAGCGACCAAGACCCCGCTTCCTGTGCTGTGCGCAGTCTGTTCTACCGCAGGCCCAGCTATTGAAAATATGATGGGTCGCGGAAATGGCACAACCGTCGACATGAGCGTCCTCGGCAGATTCGCAAAGGGAAGGGGAGACGCCCCATGATCCGCTGCGCATACTGCGACAGCGTTACGCTGGCGCTTGATCTCAATGGCGTCGATGCCCACGTCTGTCCCCTCTGCGGCGCTGTATTTGCCCGCCGGTACGGAAATACCTATTCCTTCATTGCTGATCTGAAAGGTGCTCAGGGCGTCAAGGAGCTTCTGCACTCTGTGCGACCGCACGATCCACTGTATCGGTCAATCATCACAGCGTAGGCCTTGAGAGCTTGGCCCAGATGGTCGAGTTGTCGGGCATGGACTGGCTCTATCATCTGGGCCAAGCGCCCGAGGGATGGTACCCTCCTTTCTAACAAAAAGCGGCCCCGTAAGCAGTCGCTCGCCGTCTGAGAGATGGTGCCCCAGTGCGATTCTGGCAGGGAAACAAGCGGCAGCGCTCATGGTCGATGCATTTCTGGAAAGAAAAGGGGCGGTTCGATTCCGCCCTGCCGCATAGAGGGAGACGTTCCTGCCCTCTGCCGGGCGTGTACCCGGCACGTCCACTCTTTCACTGCCGAGTGCCGCAGCGCCGACTAACCCTCCCTGCTGCGGTGTCCGGCAGAGGGCAGAAACTCTCTATCCTGAAGGAAAGGAGGAAACGAATTTGGAAGATCTCAGCAAGCGGTCAATTATTGACATGGCACGCGGTGCCATTAAGGAACGCGTGGACTACGAGATGACCAGAGTTGTCGAGAATATTCTTGATCCCAACACCTCGGCAACCGCAGCGCGCAAAATCACCATTACACTCAACCTCAAGCCAGACGATACGCGCCAGAACATTGCTGTGAGTTGTGTGGCCAAATCCACTTTGGCTGCAACCAACCCCGTCACTACAGCTCTCTATGTCGCCGATGAGGAATCCATCGTTGAGATGGTTCCGCAGATCCCTGGGCAGTTGGCGGTTGACGCCAGCGAGCAGGAAGCTCCGCCCATGCTCAAGCTCATTCAAACCGCTTAATTTTAGGAAAGGAAGTACATTCCCATGCTCAAAGAAGCCATTCAGTATGTGCTCGAGAATATGCGCCCGGAGGCCCAGAACCTCGGCAATCGCGCATATATCATCACCCAGAAGGGCGCTCAGGAGGTCATCGAGACTCCCATCGCGCCGGATACCGTTCCCCTGCATAGTCTCGACTCCATCGTGAAGATGATCCGTACCGAGGCTATCCATCTGGCGGATGTCAATACCCCTGCACTTTTCGTCAATATCCCTTCGCCCACCAACGTGGTCTGCTTCTCTCAGCCGGACTATGAGCAGCGCTGCCACCGCACGGTCTATTACTCTGCGGACGCAACTGATGTTCCCGGCTGGGATGCGAAAGTCACGCTCGGCTTTGAAGAGGCCCAGATTGCGCTGCGTACCCGCTTCCAGGAGACCCCAGACTCGCTCTATGCGATGAAGCTCGTCAACGACATTTCTCTCGGTGCCAAGGTCATCTACAACGACAACGGTGTTGCCACTACCGTGACCACCCAAAAGGGCGTCGCACTCCAGACCAATGAGCAGATCCGGCCCATTGTCAAGCTCCGCCCTTATCGCACGTTCCAAGAGGTCGAACAGCCTGAAAGCACGTTCCTCATCCGCATCAGCGACCGCGGCATTTCGTTCATCGAGGCCGATGGCGGTATGTGGCGCCTGACGGCCCGCAACACCATCAAGGCATTCCTGGAGGAGAATCTCGCTGCCGAGATCGAGAGCGGCAAGCTCGTTGTCGCCCTGTGAGCAAAAAAAATCCCCTGCAGGTCTCACACACCTGCAGGGGAACGATTGGCACCATACCAATCCTTAGTTGCGCCCTATTGTAAGGGCAGAAAGCGAGTTTGTCAATGAAAACGACCAAAATTGTAATCAAAAATCTGTTTGGGATCAAGGAGACCGAGCTCGACGGCCGCTCCGTGGAGCTCTCCGGCCCGAAAGGAAGCGGCAAAACTTCCGTCCTTGATTCTATCCGCTACGCCCTCACCAACCGCTCAGATCGTGATTATATCGTGCATCGGGGTGCCGATGAGGGTGAGATCATCATCGAGACCGATACCGGCCTTTCCATCGACCGTAAGGCACTGCCTGCCAAGTCTGCCGGCACGGTCAAGGTGCGCGACGGTTCGCTTCTTCAGACGCGCCCGGCAGAGTTCCTTTCGCAGATTTTCACGCCGCTGCAGCTCAACCCCGTTGAGTTCACGCAGCTCTCTCGGCAGGAAAAGAACCGTGTCATTCTCAACCTCATCGAATTTGCGTGGGACACCAACTGGATCCGCGAGCAATTCGGTGAGATCCCGCAGGGCGTGGATTATTCCAAGCATATCCTCGAGGTCCTGCACGACATTCAGGCGGAAAATGGCGTCTATTTCCAGTCACGCCAGAATATCAACCGCGATATCCGCAACAAACAGGCATTTGTTTCCGACATCGCGAAGGACATCCCCTCCGGCTACGATTTTGACCATTGGAATACATATCCCATCGGTGAGAAGTACCGTGAGCTGGAGAGCCTGAAGGAGCAGAACAACGTGATCGAGCGTGCCAGAGCGTTCCGGAACAGTCACGAGGCGAAGCTCCGTGGGCTGGAAGGGCAGCGCGATCTTGACATTGCGGCTATTGACCGCAAGACCTCTGAGGACCGCACCCGTCTCACCGCGGATATCGAGCGCCTGAAGGCGGAGATTCGCTTGTATGAGGAACGGCTTGCCGGACTGGACGAGCGCAGGGAAGAAAGCGTGCGAGTGGTCATTTCCAGCTTTAATGAAAAGAAAGCCAAGCTGGAGCGCGATGCAGGGATCGCAGACCAGTATATCGGCCGCGAGCTTGCTGATACGACCGCGCTTTCCAAGGAGATCGACACAGCCGAGGCTATGCGTAAGCACCTCAATGAGTACCAGCGCATGGTTTCCATGCAGGAAGAGATCGGGAAGCTTACCGAGGAATCCGAGGAGCTGACACGCAAGATCGAGCTCGCGCGGGAGCTGCCGGCGACGATCCTGCAGACTGCGACGATTCCCGTTGATGGCCTGACCGTTGAAGACGGTGTGCCGCTGATCCACGGCCTGCCCATTTCCAATCTGTCCGACGGCGAGCTACTGGAGCTGTGCGTGGATATCACGGTGAGCAAGCCGGGACAGCTTCAGATCATTCTCATCGATGGCGCCGAGCGCCTTGATAAGGAGAGCCGCGATCAGCTGTACGCCAAGTGTAAAGCCAAGGGCCTGCAGCTGATCGCAACGCGCGTGACCGATTCCAATGTAATGGAGGTAACCAACTTAGATGATGACGAAAGATAAGCTCCGCCAGCTTAGTGGCGATGAACGCCTCGGGCAGATGCGAGAATCCGAGTATCTGGGCGCCGAAGACATTGACGATGGGACCGAGCCGATACTGACCATTGCCGGCCTGTGGTATGGCTCCGTCACGCTCCAGCGCGGCAAGGAAAATAAGGATGTGCTTTCCTTCAAGGAAGAACGCGTACCTGGCGTTCTTCAGGTGCGGCCGCTGATCGTCAACTCAACCAACCGCAAGACACTGCGTAAGCTGTTCGGCGACGCCAAGGCTTCAACGCTGGTCGGTAAGCAGATCCAGCTCTTCGTGGACCACAACGTCCGCGATCCTCAGGATGGCGGCATGACCGACGGCATCCGTATCCGGCCGTATAAGCCCCGCCCCCCGAAGCAGGAGCCCGTACCGCCCTGTGCGGACTGTGAGGGCGAGATCACGCCAGCAATGGGAAGAGACGCCCGCTGGCTAGCGGCATACACTACGGTGTCCCGCTCTGTGCAAACTGCGCTCAGAAGCGCAAGGATGCTGCGACCGCAGCCGCGGCGTCGCAGGAAGAGCAACCGACCCCGTCTGAAGAGACTGTGGCTGAGACCGAGGAGGTGCTGTAATGGACCTTCCGGTAGTTACACCGGAGAATTATTATTCTCCGGAAATGAACATGGCCTATATGGGCTCTACGCAATTCAAGGCCTTTGAGAAATGCGAAGCGGCTGCATTGGCAGAGCTCCGCGGCGAATATACGCCGCCGACGTCACAGGCTTTTCTGGTCGGCGGATATATCGACGCCTGGTTTTCCGGCGAGCTGCCGCTCTACCAGGCGCAGCATCCGGAGATCTTCAAACGCGACGGCACGCTCAAGGCGGAGTATGTCAAGGCCGCTGAGATCGTCGCCCGCCTTCAAGCGGACGAGCTCTATTCCATGCTCATGTCGGGAAAGAAGCAGGTCATCCGCACTGGCTTAATCGCTGGTGTTCCGTTCAAAGTCAAGATCGACAGTCTGCTTGATGCCAATACCTGCAACATGATCGCCAACCGCTGGCCGCACACGGCCGCCGCGCTGGGCTTTTGCGATGGCGCCATCGTAGATCAGAAAATCATGCGGGACACAGCAGAGGTGTGGTCCGAGGAAGACCATTGCAGGCTTCCGTTCGTCGAGGCTTACGGCTACGACCTTCAGGGCGCAATCTATCAGGCCATCGAGGGACACTTCCTGCCGTTTATCCTCGCCGTCGGTACTAAGGAGGATGCTCCGGATCTGGCGGCCCTCTATATCAACGACGATGACCTTGCAGCCAAGCTCGCTGAGGTCGAGGACCGCGCGCCGCGGTATCAGGCTATCAAGGAGGGAAAGGTCGAACCGCGCCGTTGCGAGCATTGCGCCTATTGTCGGGCGACCAAACGACTCACGGCCATTTTGGACTACAGGGAGATGAATTACCTTGCTGAATAAAATCTTCATCATGGGACGTCTGACCCGTGATCCAGAGCTGCGCCATACGCAGAGTGGAACGGCCGTCGCGTCGTTTTCCCTCGCTGTGGATCGAGACTTCAAGGAGCAGGACGGCAGCAGAGCGACAGACTTCATTGACTGTGTTGCATGGCGATCCAGCGCGGAATTTGTGGATAAATACTTCTCCAAAGGTCGCATGGCTGTGGTTGAAGGCCGACTCCAGATCCGTGACTGGACGGACAAGGACGGCAACAAGCGCCGCAGCGCCGAGGTCATCGTGAACAGCATTTATTTCGGAGACAGCAAAAAGGACGGAGATTCTTCCACCGGAAACTACCGTGCAGCTGGCGCTCCGGTCGATGTGAGCGCGTCCGATTTTACGGACGTCGAAGACGATGGCGAGTTACCGTTCTGATCTTGCCGCAGAAATCAAAGAGCGACTTACCGCACGACAGGTCATTGAGGCTTACGGTTTCCATCCTAACCGAGCAGGTTATATCCAGTGTCCATTTCATGCTGGTGACAGACACGGAAGCCTGAAGATCTATGACGGCGATAAGACGGGCTGGCATTGCTTCGGCTGTGGGGCCGGTTCCACCGTCATAGACTTCGTGATGAAGCTCTTCAATATCAATTTCCGGCAGGCATGCTTGCGCCTTGATGCCGATTTTTCCCTTGGATTGACAGGCAAAACGTCCAGTGCGGCGGAGATATCCGCTGTACTGGCTGCCCGCCGGCAGGAAGCAGAGAGAAAAGCAGCGGCGGATCGTGAATACCGCAGGAAAGCTGCAGAGCATTGTTATTGGTGGCAAGTCAAGAAACTGTTTGAGCCGGACAATGCAGACGCGGATGTCGGTTACATTCACCCGTTGTATGCAGAAGCAATAAAACGACTACCAAGCCTTGAATACTGGCTTGATGAACATTTGGGGGATTGAGTTTTGGGAAACGATACGCAAAAACCAGCCAGATGGAGTTACACAGCGGAGGACTTTCTGGAATCTACTGCGCCATACGAAGAGCTGGAAAAATGCAATGGCGATCCATTCCTCCAGCAGCGTATGATCGAGGCAATGAGTAAATACGCCGCAAGCATCGGCTTCCGCGGCCTGAAGCTCATGTACAAGCGCTACCAGCAGAGCATCCGAACATCACAAGGAGCCTATATCGGCGAAAATCCAACAAATTTTGAGAATCAGCCTATTGAACTTGATGCTGGGAAGTGGGAGGCGGATGACAGCGGTGTGCGGAGATCAGACGGGTTTGGAGATGCTGTTGCCTGCCCGCACCCGATTCTTCCTGTCGAACGGCTGGTAAACATTGATACCGGTGAAGAAAAGCTGAGGCTTGCGTTCCGGAAGGGAGCCATCTGGCGAAAGATTATCGTGAGCAAGGTTATACTCGCCAATGCGAATAAAGTGACTGAACTGGCCGGCTGTGGCGTGGCAGTCACGAGTCAGAATGCCCGTGCCTTTGTAGAGTACATATCGGACATCGAAAACCTTAACTATGATGTGATCCCAGAACGGAAAAGCATCGGACGCTTCGGGTACATTCCGGATGAAGGCTTTTCCCCCTTCGTGGACGGTCTGATCTTCGATGGCGACGCCAGCTTTGCCGCAATGTTCCAGACGGTGCGCAGTCACGGTTCTGAAGCAAAGTGGCTGGATATTGCCGCAGAAGTGAGGGCGATGTCCACGACGGCAAAAATCATTCTTGCAGCGTCTTTCTCCAGCGTGCTTCTTGAGCCGCTCGGCTGTCTGCCGTTCTTCGTACACCTCTGGGGCGTTGACTCAGGCACCGGCAAGACTGTTGCTTTGATGGTGGCCGCAAGCGTTTGGGGAGATCCCGCTGTCGGTAACTACGTCAAGACCTTTGATGGAACGGTCGTCGGTATGGAAAAGACGGCGGCATTTCTCAATGAGCTGCCACTGTGCCTCGACGAGCTGCAGCTTGCCAAGGACAACAAGGGCCGCACGAATTTCGACGTCTATAAGCTCGCGCAGGGCGTTGGACGAACCCGCGGCAACCGTGCCGGCGGCGTCGATCTGACGCCAACCTGGCACAACTGTATTCTCACAACGGGAGAAAGCCCGCTGACCGGACAAGCCTCCGGCGCCGGTGCGGTCAACCGTGTTATTGACATCGAATGTAAAGCGTCTCAGGCCGTTATAAAGGACGGTATGCATGTCTCCGGTATGGTCAAGCGCAACTATGGCTATGCCGGCAAACGGTTCGTGGAGGAACTCTATAAGCCAGGCGTGATCGAGCAGATCGCACCGCGGTATCAAGAGCTGTTCCGAGATCTGAGCGATCGTGACACGACTGAGAAACAGGCTATGGCGGCCGCAGCGATCGTCCTCGCAGACGAATTGGCGTGCCGGTGGATCTTCGCCGACACGCAGAAGCCAATCAGTGTGGAAGAGATCTCCGAGTTTCTCGCGTCCAAGGCGGCAGTGTCAGCCGGTGACCGCGCTTATAAATACCTCTGCGGCTGGGTAGCGCAGAACAGCAACCACATGGTCGGGCGTTCGGAAACAATCGACGTTTACGGAAGTATCGAGGACGGAAAGGCATATATCATCCGGCCAATCTTTGAACGTGCTCTCTCTGACGCAGGATATTCGACCGCTGCTACGCTGTCTCACTTGAAGGAAGCTGGCCTGATCGAAACGCGCGGCCGTGCTATGACCAAATGCAAACGCATCAACGGTGTACAGACGGAGTGCATCTGTCTGACACTACCTCTCCTTTCCGAAGATGAAGAGGAGAGCGGCGAGGAACTGCCGCTGTAAATGCGGAAAAGTGCGGAGCTGCGCGGTACATCTGTTACGCGCCCGCAAGCCCTTGTGTCGCAAGGCTTTGACGGCATTTTTCAGAGGGGCGCGGAACTGAGGAACACGATATACACCCCTATAGGAAAAGTTTGTGCGAGTGTGGGAATTAACGGAAATTTAACGTACACGCAAAAGGCGAGGAAATTTTCGCATTTTATGTTCCGCAGTTCCGCACATACCCGCAAGCCCTTATGCCGCAAGGCTTTGACGTGCGGAACAAGTTTTCCGCGATGCTCCGCAGTTACGCACAAAAGGAGCAAAAAATGAAATTACGAGACTATCAAATCGACTGCATCGACACGATCGAAGCGCAGCCGCCGGGCGCGTACCTTGCTCAGATGGCGACAGGGCTCGGCAAGACGGTAACCTTTGCAAACCTCCCGCGGCACGGGAAGCGTATGCTGATTCTCTCTCACCGTGAGGAGCTGGTAGAGCAGCCGCGCAAATACTTCGATTGTTCCTTCGGCGTCGAGCGTGCAGCACTCCGAAGCTACGATGAGGAGGTCGTCAGCGCGTCGGTTCAGTCCCTTGTGCGCCGTCTGCACCGCTTCCAGCCAGATGAATTTGGCTTAATTATCTGCGACGAGGCACACCACGCCGCAGCAAATACTTACCGGAAGATCTTCGACCACTTTACACCGGACAAGCTCATCGGTTTTACTGCGACGCCGAACCGCGGCGATAAGGTTCGTCTGGATACAGTGTTCTCCAAGATCATCTTCCAGAGAGATCTTCGCTGGGGCATTGAGCACGGATATCTCTGCGACATCTTCTGCCGGCGTGTCAACATCGGCTATGACCTGAGCCAAGTCCACACACAGCGGGGGGACTATGCGCCTGGTGAGCTGGATGAAGCAATGGAAGGCACGGCTGACGCAATCGCGCAGGCATACCGAGAGCTGGCCACCGGCGCAACACTGATCTTCGCTGTCAGTGTCCACCATGCCGAAGAGATTGCAAAGCGGATTCCTGGCGCTGTAGTAGTCACTGGCGAGACCAAAGATCGTGCTGCCATCATCAAGGCGTTTACCGCTGGTGAGATTCCTTGCATCGTAAACTGCATGGTTTTCACAGAGGGCACCGATATTCCCCGCGTGGAGACGGTTATCATCGCCCGTCCTACACAGTCTGAGTCGCTCTATGCGCAGATGGTCGGGCGCGGGCTGCGGCTATATCCAGGAAAAGAAAAGCTCAATCTGATCGACTGTGTTGGCATTACGGGCCGCTCATCGCTTTGCACAGCGCCTTCGCTGCTCGGGCTGGATATGTCTAACGTACCGGTACGCAAAGCCAACGAAGTTGTGGGCGACATTTTTGACCTGCCGGCAAAGATTGAAGCTGCCAGCGATGCGCCGGAGAGCTGGATTCGCAATATCGAGATCGTTGATCTCTGGGCGAAAGGACAGAAATACAACACCCATGACATTAACTTCTTCAAAATGCCGGATGGTTCACTTGTGTGTTCGCTGAAAGATAAACAGAAAATCACCATTCCCTGCCCAGACGCTCTCGGCATGGTCTGCATGCCGGATGGCACCCGCTGCAAAATGCAGGAAGCTCTCGATCTTGCGTATTGCCAGCTGATTCGAGATCATCTGGACTGTCGACATTTGTGGGATCTTCAAATCGTCAAAAAGTGGGGGCGCATGCCAGCAACCGAACGTCAGTTGGCACTTATCCGCAAGCGATGCCAGGGCTACGACCCAGCGGGGCTGAGCAAAGGCGATGCCAGTCAAATCATTAACCGTCTATTCAACGAGCCAAAGAAAAGGGGGATGCGCTTATGAAGCTGTATGTAACAAAAGCAGAGGACCGAGATCTGATGGTCATGATTCTTGCCAGAAATGGTTATACCGTCCGCCAGGGCAAGGAGAAAAAACCTGAAACCAAGCAGACGGTCGCTTTTGTGGAGGTAATTGAGAATGGCAAGTGAATCCAGCCATCAGCAGGCGGTGATTAAATGGTCGCAGCAGCCGTCTGTGCGTGAGCGGTATCCAGAGTTGGCTCTGCTGCACCACATCAAGAACGAGACGAAAGAGGGCGCTGCGCAGGTCGCTGTGGATAAGGCGATGGGCGTCAAAAAGGGTGTGCCGGATCTGCACCTGCCTGTCGCCCGCGGCGGCTATCACAGCCTCTACATCGAGATGAAGAATGAAACCGGCCGCGCAAACGATGCGCAGAACTGGTGGCGCGAACGCCTGAAGCTGGAGGGTAATTATACTGTGGTCTGCCACGGTTGGCAGTCTGCGGTGAACATCCTCACATGGTATCTCGGACTGGGTGAATACCATGCCTGAGTTTGCCCTGCCTTATGAGCAGGCTGCCATGCATAACGAAGAAATGCCGGCGGGCTTGAGTATCTATGACCAGGCAGCCTATCAGGCCCTCCGGCACCTATACCGCTCGTACCGCATGAAAATCATCGACCGCGCTCAGGCTGCTCATGAAAAGAAGATGATCGTCAAAGCTCGCAACGAGGCTGTCGCTGTTGCTGCATTTGAGCAGAGATGCGCATTTAACCGCGCTGAGACGATTCGACTCACTGAAGCAGCTAAAGCCGCCTGCAGAAAAGATCCCTCTGTTGAAAATGTTATCCGGCTGGTCAATGTACTTGACGGCCTTGAAAGGAGACCTCCCAATGAAGGAAGCGGATATCAATAAAACCGCAATCATCTCCAGACTTAAAGCGTACCGTGAACGCAACGGCGCCAGAGCCTATCGTATCGTGGCTCACTATGTCGGCTCAAAACGCATCTCTGATGACGTGCTTCGTGCCATTGTCAGCAACGCCTACCGTATTTCCGATGAAGCGTGGATGCGCATTGATGCGACGCTTGATGACCTTGAAAAGAAGGAGGCAATGAAGCATGAAAAATAAGCTGGTTGATTTGAATAATCATCTCTTTGCGGAACTGGAACGCCTGAGCGACGAAGATCTGCAAGGTGAAGAGCTGACGGCAGAAATCGACCGTGCGAAAGCCATTACGGGCGTTGCGTCTCAAATCATTGCGAACGGCACGCTTGCCCTGAAGGCAAGGGTCATCGCCGATAATAGCTTGTCCGCAGACTTCACCGTGCCTGCGATGCTGGAGGATTGATCCATGCCGAAACGCATCTATCCGCTAGAGCTGCACACTTTCATCACCGAGTACGCTGCTGGCACGACAAACAAGAAGCTCGCAGATCTTATCAACGCACGGTTCGGTGATGGCTATATGACCGAGTCGCAAGTCAAGGCATACCGGAAGAACCATCATCTTCCAAGTGGTTTGCCGAAGGGCCGAGCGACATACTTTTCCAGAATATTTCCTGAACCGGTGGTTCGGTACATCATGGACAACTATGTTGGCACTGGTCCTACTGAAATGGCAGGTAAACTGAATGCAGCATTTGAAACGAACTATACCGTCGCTCAAATCAACGGGTATTACAGCAATCATCATCTCAACTGCGGCATTACCGGCCGTTTTGAAAAAGGACACGTCCCCACCAACAAAGGTAAGCATCCGCCGACGGTCGGCCGTATGGCAGAAACCCAATTTAGGAAAGGCAATTTGCCACACAATACTAAGCCTATCGGTTATGAGCGAATCAGTAAAGATGGCTATGTTGAGGTAAAGGTCAAGATGCGGCCGAGCAGCCCATATTGCAACGATAACTTCATTCCGAAGCACCGTCTGCTCTGGGAGGCTGAGAATGGCCCCGTTCCAAAGGGCCACAAACTGATTTTTGCGGATGGAGATAAGACTAATATCTCGTTGGATAACCTGTTGCTCATCACTGATGCTCAGATGGCACGGCTGAACAAGAGTGGATTTGTAAAGGTAGATAAGGATCTGACCGTTGCAAGCCTACTTGTCTGTGATGTGATCAGCAAGACAGCACGACGGAAAGAAGAAATGACGAGAGGAAAAAAGCATGAAAAAAACTGTTGAAGTAACCTATTGTGATCGCTGCAGCACGGCGATTGATCCGGACGAGCTTAAGGTTTGTGCGGGATTCGATCTCTGTCAGCCCTGTGCAGCCGAGCTTCAGATTCGTATTAAGGCGTTCGTGGAGGAACTGAAGACACCGGAACGACCGGGAACTGAAGACACAGTTGAGCCGGCTGAGAATCCTCCAGCAGAGCCGATACCAGTATCAGAGCCTCCGATTCAACACGAGACCGTGCCAGAGAAGTATGGCGGCTTTCTGCATCTTAAATGTTCTGGGTGCGGCGCCACTAAGACCTTTTGTGCGAAGAAGCCTATGAGTGTGTACCACTGCTATGACTGCGGCACGGACACAGATCTTACAAACAACCTGACTCCAGTATATGCAAACTGTGAGTGTGGAAAAAGAGCGCGGTATATGACGAACGTGACCGAATGGGGCTTCGACCTTGCTTGTGTGGTCTGTGGCGCACCAGTAGCCGTCGAATATCGGCCGGGCATCAACCAGTACCAGACCTGCGGAAAGTCGTTTGTGAAGTCGCGTAAGCGGAAGAAGTGAGGTTTATATGAACATCCTTGAGAGAATGGCTGTAAATGGCGCTGAAGAGCGCATTGCGAGCTTCCGGGCCATGCAGCAACGCGACTATGAGTTTAAGATTGCACACGCAGAGGAGACAGCATATAAGTTCTTGGAGCATCCGCAGATCGATGGCATGGCCTATGTGGCGGTCGGTGGCCTCGACAGCATTACACTGCTTTGCTTCCTTCGCTCGATTGGTATTGACCTTCCTGCGGCCTCTGTGTCCGTGTTGGAGGATAAGAGTATCCAACGTGTGCATATGGAGCTGGGTGTGACAGCACTTAAACCGCTACGTTCCAAAGTCAATGTGATCAAGGAACTCGGTTGGCCTGTCTTGTCAAAGGAAATCGCTGGGAAAATCAGTCTGCTCCAGCATCCGTCTGAGAAGAACGCCACTGTTCGCCACGCTATTATCACGGGCGAAACCGGTGCGTATGGAGGATACCGGAAGAATACGCGCATGAAGCTCTCCCAGAAGTGGCTCGAGAGATTCGGCGGTGCTGATGCGGAGGGGGCAGCTCTCGGCTATGCTGCGGCACCTTTCCTCGTATCAGACAAGTGCTGCTATTACCTGAAGGAAAAGCCGTGCAATGATTATGCCAAAGAGAGCGGCCGCTTTCCGATGATGGGGCTCATGGCTTCCGAAGGAGGGCGTAGGCAGAAGGCTCTTATGCTCAACGGCTGCAACTACATCTCACCTGGCACGAAACGTAGCGCGCCGTTTGCAATCTTCAATCGGCAAGATTTGCTCCGCCTCAACCGCATTTTGGACGCGCCGGTACCGGAAGTGTACGGCGAGATTGTTGGTGAAGATGTCGATGGAGTGCATTATACGGCCGCATATATCCGCGAGATTGCGGCCACGGAGCCGGACCGCCTTGACAGCATCACGCTCCGGACGACGCTTGCACAGCGTACCGGATGTTCCATGTGCGGCTTCGGTATCACCTTGGAGAAGAGACCGCACCGCTTTGACCTACTGAGAGAACAAAATCCACAGGAATGGGAATTCTGGATGAAGCATGTGCTCCAGGACGAAAACGGTGAGTGGTACGGCTGGGGGCGTGTGCTGGACTATATCGGTGTCGGGTGGGAAGACATTCCTACATCAAGAAAGTGAGGGCAACACGATGAACCGTCAACAGCGCCGCTTTATGAAGCGACAGAAGGCGCCACATCAAAGCTATGCAGACGTACTGGCACGGCAGCGTGAGGCTCACGAGGCGGTCGAGAAGGCTGCCCGTGACGCCGCCGTGAAGGTAGATGCCGACATTCGTACGCAGCGGGCCCTATGGCTCTCTGTCATCTCCATGGCTGAAGCGTTCGGACTCGGTCCAAAGCGAGTCCAGCGTTATTTCGAGGTCTTGCAGAAGAACCATGACTGGTTGGTTGCTCTTGAAGCTGACGATGATATCGTTGCTTATGAGAAGCTCCGGCAGCGTGCGGAGGCTGCATCTGGTGTCCACATCGAATATCTTTATGAACATGAGATACAGGCCGCTATTGACGCGGCGAGGAAGGCGGTAGAGTAATGTTCGGAGCAACGTCTGATACCTACATATTTTCTGATTTCGGGAAAGCCATGCACACGTTTGCTTATGACCCCGATGCACCGAGCGGCAGGTATTTTCGACGTAGTCAGGAGCAACGCAAGAAAATGAGAGAAGGAATAGGAGAAGAAAATAATGGCCCGCTATTTTAAGATCACGGAGATTAACGAGGATGTCTATGAAAGCATTACTGGAGAAATCCTTGACTGTGCTCAGGTAATTGCTCCGGCCGATGGTGACGTATATGTGGCTGTTGATGAGGAAGACGAAAGTGAGATCTCCGTTGGGTTGGAGTACTTCGATTAAATTGATCGACACCCAACAGAAGCGACCCCAAAACAGCCTAATTTCGGCCATGTAATGCGTTACATGACCTGTTGGGTGTAAAGCCGGTATTGGCAAAGCTTTGCGAAACGTAAAACCGGTATTTTTTATGCATGGTCTGACTACTATGCCAACCCAGCAGATGGGCGTCAAAATTTGAGTGCACCGGCAACGGCGCACGAGAATTTTGACGCCCCACAGGAAGAGAGAAAAGTAACTTTTTCGAGTGTTTGAACATGTCCGATTTTAGAGTTTTTTTGAGATGCAAAAAGGGGATACTCGTTGACAACTCTCAAACCGTTGGGAACGCTACGTTTTTTCTGCTTGCGCGTGCAAGTTTTTTACCCAAGCTATAGACACCTACGGTAAAATGGCGTTCCGTAATTCAGTAATTATAAAACTTTTGAGGAGAGGAAAAGAAATGGTGCTTGAAGCTATGCAGTACTCGGCGGCAGTATTGTGGGTCATTGCCGCACTACTATGGATCCGCAATCAGGTCCGTATAAAAAGAGCTATCACAGAACTGAATCGTGAGGTCTCAAAGCTAAAGGAGTCTGACAATGACCAGCCAGGAGAAGTGCTTTCCGCGGAAGCTACAGTCAATGAGGGAGCGGCGTCATCTCTCACGGCAGAGGCTGGCAGATCTGTGCGGTATAAGTCAGAGCACGATTGCTAAGTATGAAAGGGGCGAAAGATTCCCTACGATAGACGTGCTCATCATGCTGGCAGACCTTTTTGACACCTCTATTGACGAACTTGTCGGGCGAAAATAATTTTTTAGGGGTGGGACTCTCTGTACATTATTGCCCTCCAAACCCATGTTATGCTGAGTATGGGGGGAGCGTTTTTTCTCCACGACTCACTGCGAAATGACAGATGGATGCGGTGGGTGGCCGAGGAGCTCTCTGGGAGAAGAGCTTCTCGGCCTTTTTCATTGTTTACGAAAGGAATGCAGCGATGCTGAGATCATGCCCGTATTGTGGGCGGATTCATCCGAGAGGATACATCTGCCCTAAGAAGCCGAAGCAGGCGAAGCACCGCAACAGTAAGACGTCTGGATTCCGCAAGACGTATACCTGGCAGAAAAAGCGGGAACAGATCGTACGGCGTGACTTTCATCTTTGCAGAGTTTGCAATGAGGGAAGCTACGGTGTCTTCGGAGTGCCAGGGCTGGATCAGGAGTTGTCGGTGCATCACATTGAACCGCTGGAAGAGAGATTCGACCTGCGGCTTGATGATAGTAACCTTCTGACCTGCTGCAGCAGGCATCATCGCATGGCTGATGACGGGGAGATCCCGAGAGACTACCTCCACGAACTTGCGGAGGCATCCCCCCGGTGGGATTGAGATATCTCGGTGGATCCGTGTCAAGACCAACAGCAGCCCCCTGAACAGGATGAAGTTTAGAAATGGGAAATTGCCCGCGAGACGAGAGGAGGGTGGAAAGTGGCAAGACCGAGTAAGTCGGTTCGCGTGAAGACTGGCGCGATCGCCAGCGATGTCGAAGCAGTCCGTCAGGACGTGGAGGACAAGCTGCGAGGCGAGAACGTTCCACCCGAGCCGCCGGCAGATCTGACGGATGGACAGCGCGAGATTTTTCAATTTATTGTGAGCGGTCTGGTAGCAAGCGACATCCTCGGCCAGCTTGACGTCTTCGTTCTGGAGAGTACGGCCGTGGCCATTGACCGCCTGCGCTATATCAACGGCCTGATCGACGCTGATCCGGGACTCGTGATGCACACCGGCTTGCAGAATGCCCGTGCGAAATATCAGAGCGACCTATGGCGAGGCTGTAATGAACTGTGCCTCTCGCCCCAGGCCAGGGCCAAGATCGGCTCTCTGGCCGCGCAGAAACAGAAGAAGGAAAAGGACCCGCTGCTGGCGGCCCTGAGCGACGATGATTGACCAGAGCCGCGCCTATCAGTATGCCAAGTGGTGTACGCAGCGCGGAAACCGAAAGGTCGGCAAATATGTGAAGCTCCAGGCGAAGAAGTGGCTGAGGATCGCCGATGGCAGGCACAAGGATGCCTATGTCAGCGAAAAGGCATACCGGAAGATCTGCAAGCTGCTGAAGCTGATGATCCACCCAGACCTGCACTGCTCCATGTACGATGGGCTGGAGGATTACGCTTGGTTCCTCATTACAGCCGTGTTCTGCACCCGCCGCCGGGAGGATGATCGGCGCTTCTATCAGACCGCCATTCTCGAGATTGCCCGTAAGAACTTCAAGACTTTCAACTCCGCAATCATCTTCATTCTGGGGATGTTGACGGAACCTCGCTTCTCCCGTTTCTTCTCCGTGGCGCCGGACTTCAAGTTGTCCTCGGAGCTGCGGTTGGCTGTGCGGAAGATTATTAAGGTCTCGCCGGCACTGACAAAGTATTTCAAGATCAACAGGGATATGATTACCTGCCTGATCAACGAGATAGAATATACGCCTTTGGCGTACTCCAATGACGGCATGGACGGCCGTCTGGCAAATATCTTCCTGGCTGATGAGGCCGGTGCGCTGGATAGCTACCCTGTGGAAGCCATGCGCTCCTCCCAGATCACGCTGGTCAATAAGCTGGGCATCATCATTTCCACCCAGTACCCCAACGACAACAACGTGATGATCGACGAGGTCGACATTGCGAAAAAGGTCTTGGATGGAGTGCTGGAGAAGGAAAATGTCTTCGCATTGCTCTACGAGCCGGACGATGCACTCCGAAAGCGGTGGGAGACGGATGACCTGGTGATCTACCAGGCCAATCCCGTGGCCGTGAACAACAAAGAGGTCTTTGACTCCATCAAAGATCGCCGAACCATGGCCATTCTCTATGAAAACAAGCGGGAGAACTTCCTCTGCAAGCACTGCAACATCATGTATAAGGGCCTGGGCGTCGAGGGTTATATCGACGTGCAGAAGGTCAGGCGGTGCAGGGTGGCAGAGAATCTGGATTTCTGGTGCGGCCGCCGGGTGTGGGTGGGGCTCGACCTCTCCCAGTCGGACGATAACACGTCCGTGGCTATGGTGACGGAAGCGGACGGCATGATCCACGCCAAGGTGTGGGGCATCCTGCCGAAGGATCGCATCGAGATCAAAACCAAGAAGGAAAATGTGGACTACCGGAAGCTGATCGCCGCCGGCAGCTGCTTTGCTGAGGGTGAGGAGGTCATCGACTACGGCTTTGTGGAACGCTGGATCCTCGGCCTTGAGGAGAAATACGGCGTCGAGGTCATGCAGGTAGGCTATGACCGCTACAATGCCATCTCCACCGTGCAGAAGCTGGAGGCAAACAGCATGGAATGCGTAGAGGTCAAGCAGCACTCCTCTGTGCTGCACCCACCCACCAAGCTGCTCCGTGAGGCAATCTTGAAGAAGGAATTTGCCTACGACGAGAACCGGCTGCTGGAAATCAACTTCCAGAATGCGCGGTGCACAGAGGATACGAACCTGAATAAATACGTGAACAAGAAGAGGTCTGCCGGCAAGGTGGATATGGTCGTTTCCACCATCATTGCCGTATATCTGATGCAGCAGGCCATGCTGGACAACAGCGAGCTGGACTGGGGCATCCAGGTAATTTGAGGCGAGGTGAGAACAATCGGACTCTTAGATTGGTTTAGAACAGAACGCCGCTCACAGGAGCAGACGCTGGACAGTTCCCAGCTGGATACAGCCCTCCGTGCGGCGCTGGGCGGCAGCGCGGTGACGGTGCGGTCCGTTTTGAATATCCCTGCCGTAAGCGGTAGCGTCGGCTTTATTGCCGGCACGGTGGCCTCCCTGCCCATCAGGCTTTACCGGAATAAGAGTGGGCAGTCCGAGGAGGTCACAGACGATTACCGCCTGCGGCTCCTGAATGAGGAAACCGGCGATCTGCTGGACGCCTTCCAATGGAAATGCACCCTCGTGCGGGACTATCTGCTCCCCGGCAATGGCTACACCTATGTGGACTGGGTCAGCAACCGCATTGACGGCCTGTATTATGTGGATCCGATGCAGGTCAGCGCAGAGATCGGCGCCGACCCCATCTTCAAGACAGCGCGTTTTTTTATCGGCGGCCGCAGCTATCGTGACTACGAGATCATGCGCATACTGCGGAACACCCGGGACGGCGTCACCGGCTCCGGCCTCGTGGCAGAGAGCCCAATCCAGCTGGAAACCATGCTGAACGCACTCAAGTATGAGAACCGCATGGTAAAGACCGGCGCAAAGAAGGGCTTCCTGAAGGTCGAAAAGGACAAAAAAGTCTCGCAGACGGTGCTGGATCAGCTCAGGAACAGCTGGCGGAAGATGTACGGGCCAGATTCGGAGGAAACCACGGTCATCCTGAATGACGGTGTGGACTTCAAGGATGCTGGCCAAACCGCCGTTGAGACCCAGCTCAACGAGAACAAGCAGACCAACGCCCACGAGATCTACCGTATTTTCAACATCGCTCCGACAATCTTGGAAGGGGATGCGACGGCAGAAGATCTGAAGAACACGGTACGGTTCGCCATTGCGCCGGTGGTGAAGGCGCTACAGCTGGCCATCAACCGCTTCTGCCTGCTGGAGGCTGAGAAGGGCGTTCTGGCCTTCGAGATCGACATGGATGCGCTGGACGGCACGGATATGCTCGCCCGGTATCAGGCCTACGAAGTGGCCATCCGGAACGGCTGGATGCAGCTGGATGAGGTCCGCTATGACGAGGGCCGCAACCCGCTGGGCCTGAAATTCATTCGCCTTGGTCTGGATACGGTCATTTACGATCCGGAATCCAGAATGATCTATACGCCCAACACCAAGGAATGGGCATCAATTGACCAGAAAGGAGGAGGTGAGCCGATTGCAGGTAGAGATCCGAGCGGATAAGAAAAGCATGACTGTTGGCGGCTATGTCAATGTGGTGGGCCGCGATTCCCGTGTGCTGCACGATAAAACGGGGCCGTATGTTGAGCAGATCATGCCTGGGGCATTCAAGAAAGCTCTGGCCGCAGACAGCAAGGTGGAACTGCGCTTCAACCACAAGAAGATCCTCGACAGCGAAGATCTGGAGCTTCGGGAGGATAACATCGGGCTGAGGGCCCACGCTGTCGTAACTGACAGCGAGGTCATTGCCGCCGCCGAGCAGAAAGAACTGCGAGGCTGGTCTTTCGGTTTTGTAAAGCAGAAGGATCATTGGAAAACCGATGAAGAAGGCACCCGCCGCCGCTTCGTGGACGAACTGGAACTGAGGGAAGTCTCCATCCTGGATAAGACGCCGGCCTACATTGCCACCAGCATTGAGACCCGCGACGATGATGAGATCCTTGTCGAGTTCCGCGCCGATCAGCCGTTGGAGGACGGCGTGGATTACATCCGTCAGACCGAAAGCACCACAGAAACCAAAACCACCACCCTGACGCCTGGGGATGAGAGCGTTATGTTCTGCGCCCAGAAGACCGTAGAAATCTACAAAATGAGAAGGAGAATGTGATTATGCCTTTCAACCTGAAAAAGCTGACCGAACGCCGTGTCGAGCTGATGACTCAGCTGGAAAACATGGTGAAGAACTGCGAGACCGAAACCCGCGCCTTCAATGAGGAGGAGCAGACCCGGTACAACGAAATCCTGGCCGAGGTTCGTTCCATTGACACCACTCTGGACGCTGCTGACCAGGGCGCCGCTCTGCAGCAGATGGAACGGCGCGCCGCCGGCGGCCAGGAGGAGCCCCGTTCCCAGGAGGAGCTGGAAACCCGCGCCTTTGAGTGCTATATCCGCGGTATCGCCCCCGATGTGGAGACCCGTGCGGCAACCAACATGACCGTCGGGGACAATGGCGCAGTCATTCCTACCTCCATCGCCAACAAGATTATCGAGATGGTCAAGGAGATCTCCCCCCTGTACCACCTCTCTACCCATTACGACGTGGGCGGCACCCTGACCATCCCCAGCTATGACGAATCCACCCAGAAGATTACGATGGCTTACGCCACCGAGTTCACTGCGCTGACTTCCAGTTCTGGCAAGTTCACCAGCATCTCTCTGGGCGGTTTCCTGGCCGGTGCTCTGACCAAGATCTCCATGTCCCTGATCAACAACAGCAAGTTCGACATCGTGTCCTATGTCATCCGCAAGATGGCCGAGGCTGTGTCCGAGTGGCTTGAGAACGAGCTGATCAACGGTACGGACGGCAAGATCGAGGGCGTGTCCAAGGTCACTGCCGCCGTGACGGCCGCTGCTGCTACCGCCATCACCGCCGACGAACTGATCGACCTGCAGGAGAGCATCCCCGACAAGCTGCAGCCCAGATGTATCTGGGTGATGAGCCGTGCGACCCGCACCGCCATCCGCAAGCTGAAGGACGGCGATGGCAACTACCTGCTGAACAAGGATGCCACCGCCAAATGGGGCTACAGCCTGTTCAGCCACGATGTGTACGTCTCTCAGAGCATGCCGGACATGGCCGCGGGGAAGCGCGCGGTGCTGTACCTTGACCCCGCCGGCCTTGCCGTGAAGGTCGCCGAAAACCCCAGCGTGCAGGTCCTGCGCGAAAAGTTCGCCGATGAGCACGCTGTAGGCGTGATCTGCTGGATGGAGGTTGACTCCAAGGTGGAAAACAAGCAGAAAATTGCCGTGCTGGCTATGAAGGCTGGCGGCTAAGAAAGGAACATGGCGATGAAGGTAAAAGCGACCACGAGTTTTGCCGGTGAAATCTGCATGGCGAAGGGTGATGTCCGCGACGTTCCGGAGAGCGTCGCGGCTCCCCTCCTGGAGTGCGGTTATCTGGAAGTTCTGGAGCCCGTTCAGACTTCAGAGCAGACGGATGAGCAGAATTCCGAGACGGAAACCACGCAGGAACCGGAGACGGAGACGAAGAAAACCAAGCGGGCCAAGGATAAGACGGAGGGCTGATGCATGAGACCTCGTGATCTGATGGCTGCGGATATCGCTCTGTTCTCCAGAAAGATCCTCAACACGGCCGAGTTTGACGAGCTCTCTGTTCTGGAACAACAGGAATGCGAGGATGCGCTCGCTGCTGCGAAAGCAGCCGCAGCCGCTTATACCGGACTCGACATCGAGGCCACAGAGCAGGAAGATCTCGCTTATGCGGTGAAGGCCCTGGCGGCCGAGATGATTGACAACCGTCAGGTCACGATGCAGTATACCGGGCGCAATCCAACCGTTATGCAGATCCTCGACATGCACAGCGTGAACCTGCTCCCAAGCGCGGAGGAATAGTCAGATGCGATACGGAACGAACACTAATCTTTCGTCGCTCCTCGACCAGAAGGTCGATATTCTTCAGCTCATGCACGACGAAGATAGCACTGCTTACGCCTGGACGATCCGCAAGACTTGCCCAGCGTATGTGGAGACAGATATCCACGATAATCTGTTTTCGGCGGCTGGTACGAGAGCGCGCGGTGCTAAGATCACCATTCGCCCGGACAGCAGGCTCACACTGCACGAAGCCATGCGCTGGAACGGCAAATTCCTGTTTCTGACGTCGATTGAGCTTTCCGAGCGGCGTGACCGACAGGCACTTCAGGCGGCGGTGTGTGAGAGCGTGACACTGACAGCGCGGCCGCAGGACCGGACGGGACGCGACACCTATAATCGTCCGGTCGCCGTGAGCGTTCCGAGTTTCACTTTCCCCGGCATCCTGACGGAGAAATACTTCCGCAATGAAGCAGACGACGTCTACCGCACGGAGGTGCAGCAGCGCGTGCTGGTGACTCCGAAGGTCATTGTGCTGCGTGCCGGAGATCTGGTGCAGAAAGGGAACGAAACGCCATACACCGTGCGTCAGGTGCTCGATCTTGACCCATACAAGAACGAGTACGTGATCGAGCGCAGCTGGGAGGCATAATGCAGAGCGTTGAGATCAGCGGGCTGAAAGAGATCCAGAAAAAGCTGGAGGGCTATCCGGAGGCCATGAAGAAGGCGCGCAGCGAGTTCTTCGAGGAGGCCGGACGAGAGATGCTCTCCACGGTGCGCCGCCGCATCGGCGGTCAGGGATATGTGGCGAATGTGCAGGATCGGCACGTCGGTTCCGGCAGAGGCTATGCAGCCGTCCGCGCCAAGGCAAAAACCGAACTAAGAGGTTATGCTGCCGGATATGTAACCAACGCACTGGAGGGCGGACACGTGCAAACGCCAGGTCGGTATGTTCAGGCAATGGGCAAGAAACTCAAAGCTAATCGTGTAAAAGGAAAGTATATGTACCGCAAGACAGCCGCTGAGCTGCCGCAGATCGCCGAAAGAGGCGCGCAAGAAATCGAGAAGAAGGCCATGGCCTATCTGGAGGGGAACGGATGAACAGTACGGAGATTCTGGACGCCGTCAATGCGCGTCTGCTGGAAAAGTGGCCTGAGCGCACCGTCTACATCAACGTTTGCCCTGCCGACTATGAACGTCCCTCCATCTGGCTCGAGGTCACGCGCGACGACTGCACGCCGGTCACGCAGCGCATAATGAAGCGGAACGTGCAGATCCGGCTTACGCTGCACGATGAGGCCGACGAGCACTATGACATCAACTGGCAGCGGCTCAACAACGATGTATCGGCGTGCTTGAAACTGCTGATGCCGGTCCTGCGCGTGGGGGCGCGCAGGCTGCTGCCGCAGCTGCAGAGCATGCCGCGGGACGTCGATAGAGCCGCTATCCTGCTGAATTTTGAATTTATGGAATGCAACGAAGAGACCGCGCCGGAGATCCCGGCGGCGGATTCCTATCAAATCTCCGTGCAGGTAAACGGCGGAGAAATTTATCAAAGGAGTGAATGAGTATGGGACTGCCTGAACTCACTTTTACCCTGAAAAAAGCCGCGGAGACGGTATCCACCCGCATTTCCCGCGGCGCTGTCGCGCTGATCCTGCGCGACGCCAAAGCAAACGGCGTACACGTCGTTTGCCAGGAGAGCGATATCCCGACGACGCTCGGCGCGGACAATATCGCATACATCAAGCGTACCCTGATGGGCTACATCAACCGTCCGAGCGCTGTGTACGTCTCCGTTGTGCCGGCGGCCGGAACGATCGCGACGGGCTTCGGTGCACTGGCGGCCTACACCTATGACTACATCGCAGGCCCGCCCGATATCTCCGCTGAAGACGCCACGGCGCTCGCCGCACTCGTCAAGGATCGCCGCAAGCTGCGCTATATCGGCAAGGCGGTGCTGCCCAACACTGCGGCAGATTATGAGGGCGTTATCAACTTTGTGTCTGCCGGTATCGCCGCCGGCGGCAAGTCGGCTTTCTCTGCCGCGGCTTACTGCTCGCGCATTGCGGGTATGCTGGCCGGTACCCCCGCGCAGTGCAGCGCGACCTATGCGCAGCTGAGCGAGGTGACCAGCGTGACGGCGACCGAGAACCCCGACGCAGCGGTCGACGCCGGCAAGCTCTTCATCATCGACGACGGCCGCGTGCGCAAGCTGAGCCGCGCCGTGACCAGCAAGGTCACGATCGGCGACACGGAACCCGAGGCGCTCAAGAAGATCAAGATGACCGCGGCCATCGACCTGATCCGCTACTACGCCGTCTCGAGCGTCGAGGACGACTACTTCGGCAAGTGCGCCAACACCTACGATGACAAGTGTGTCCTGCTGCTGGCGTTGCAGGACTACCTCAAGAGTCTGGAGGACTCCAAGGTGCTGGAGAGCGGCTCGTCCGGCGCGGTGCTCGACGCCGACGCGACGCGCAAGTATCTCATCACCGCCGCCGGCGACGATGCCACCGAGGCAGAGCGCATCAAAAAGCTCAGCGACAATGAGGTCATCAAGGAGAACACCGGCAGTAAGGTGTTTTTGAAGCTCTACGGTAACATCATGGACGCCATGGAAGACTTCGCCATCGTTTTCGAAGTCTCGCCGAGCGTCATCGCAGCCTGATAGGAGGAAACGCACATGAGTGAAGCTATTGACGCCGCGCTGGTACGCAGCGGCACATGGGGCAGCCTGTGGATCGACGGCGAACAGGTCGCCGAGTGCTACGGCTGCCAGGCCAAGATCAGCAAGACCAAGGAGAGCGTTCCCCGCTGCCGCGCCATGATGGAGGACAGCAAGCTCGTATCTACCAAGGGCACCGGTTCCATCCGCATCTACAACGCGACATCCCGTCTCATTGAGCTGGAGGGCGAGGCGCTCAAGACCGGCAAGGATCTGCGCCACACGATCATCAGCAACCTGGACGATCCCGACAACCCGAACAACCAGCGCATCGCGCTCATGGGCGTCAGCTTTGACGACCTGACGCTCGCAGACTGGGAGGCCGCCAAGCTCGGGCAGATCGAGTCTCCGTTCACGTTCAACGACTATCAGATGTTGGACACCTGAAAATACTGCGCAGCACCGTCGGGAGACCGGCGGCGCTGCGCATAGTCAAATTTGGAGAGAATTATGGAAAATACCATCGTCAATCAGAATGCCGCCGCAGAGCAGCCGTCTGTGCTGGATCTGCTGCTGGGCGAAAAGGTCGTCAACGTGGCGAAGCACTTGCCAACGGCCAAGTTTGAGGTCCCGCGCCTGAGCGAGGCAGCCGGCGCGCCAGTCATCTTCACGCTGCAGGCCTTGCCCTATGGGCGCGTGCAGGACATCAGCCGTCTCGAGCAGGACGCCGAGCTTCAGATCTTGCTGGCTGGCTGCATCGACCCCGACCTGAAGAGCGCGCCGCTGCAGCGCAAGTTCAGCGGGATCACGCCGGCGGAGACGCTCAAGGCGATGCTGCTGCCCGGCGAGATCGCCGACCTGAGCCGTGAAGTTGAGCGGCTGAGCGGTTATCGCCGCGCGACCATCGAAAAGGTAAAAAACGCCTGACGGAGGGCAGCGATCCGGAGCTGGGACTCACCTACTACCTTTTCCACGTGCACGGTATCCTGCCGGGCGACTACTACGGCCGCCCGCAGGGGGAAAAGGACCTCATCTGGGCGCTGTCCTCCTATGAGGCTGCTGCACGCAGCCGCCCCGCGCCGCGAGGCAAAGCCATCAAGGTCACGCGGGGTAAAAAATAAAGCCGCCCATTCGGGCGGCTGAAACTCTAAATGAAAAATGGAAGCAATACCGCAATCAGAAGTGAGACTGCTATTGTGATGATAGATGTCTTCGTCATAGGTATCACGCTCCTTGCTTTCATTATATGCATTTTCGTAACAAAGTCAATGATAAGGCGGTGAAAGAATTGCCAGAAACCTCAATCGTAATCAAGACGCAAGACAAGTCTTCTGAGGGGATGAAGACGATTGCGAAGAACGCCGCCAATCTCGGCAGTAAGCTCCGTGAACTTCAGGACAAAGCGCATTCTCTCAGTAAAGAGAAAGCTACGCTCAATGCGAATTTCGATAAAGCAAAAAAAGAGCTGACCGAAGCAAAGAAAAAATTCAATGAGACGCAGGATGCCATGGATGGCCTCAAGATGGAGGCCGCACAGGCGAACTTCGATAATTTATCCTATCAGTTCCGTTCCGTCAGCAAAGAAGCCGAAAAGGCCCGCAAGGAGATCGAAAACCTTGACACGAAGGCCAACAAGTCGATGAACAGCTCGGGCGGCATAGGCGGCGGCTTCAAGTCGATCACAAACGCACTCGTCACTATGCAGGCAGCGCAGATGATTGGCGGCGCAGTACAAGGATCTCTAAACACAAAAATCGGCAGTGCTTTGGGAAGCGATTCCGGTACCCTTGCATCCAGCATGATCTCCTCTGTGCTCTCCGGCGCAATAACCGGGTCAGCATTTGGGCCGCTCGGCGTGCTGGCAGGTGCCACAGTAGGCGGCATTACCGGAGCAATATCGGGAAGTGCACAACGATATGAATCGCAGGATTCCTCCTTCAAGTCTTACGTGCAGGACGCTGTGCAGGAGCAGCTGGACGCGCAGAGCGAGTCGCTGACGAGCGGTAGCTCGATCGCCGCGGGGCGCGAGACCGACAAAATCTCCTTCGCGACGCTGTTCGGCAGCAAAGAGACCGCGGACAGCTATCTCACAAACCTTGTCGGCATGGCCAACTCGACGCCGTTTCTTTATGACGACCTGACAAGCATGAGCAAGACGCTCGCGACCTACGGCTACGATGCAGACAGCATCCTGCCGGTCTTGCAGACCATCGGCGACGCGGGCGCGGCGCTCGGCCAGTCTACGAACGATATGACCGCCGTGGCCACGGCCATCGGCCGCATGAAGAGCAGCAACAAGACGACGCTCGAATACCTCAACATCCTCAATGACCGCGGTATCGGCGCGGTCGGGATGCTCTCTGACGCATACGGCGTGGATCAGGGCACGATGTACAGCATGATCTCCAAGGGCGAAGTTGCCGGACAGGACGCTGCCAGGATCATTCTGGACGCGCTCTCGGACAGCTTTGCAGGGTCAATGGAGGCGCAGTCCAAGACCTTCAGCGGCATTACATCCACCATTGAGGGCCTGCAGCAGGAGCTCGACAACGCCATGGGCGAAGGTTACAACCAGACGCGCATGCAGGGCCTTGAGGCGCAGAAGGAATGGCTCGCCGGTGACAGCGGTCAGGAAATGCAGGAGGCCTACACCGCGATCGGTGCCTGGAAGGCCTCGCTGGAAAATGCCAAAGAACAGTACATCCGCGACGCGATGAACGACGCCATGGGCAGCGAAGAGTACAAAACCGCCGAAGCCGAAGGCGACGCCGCCGAGATGGGCCGTATCCTGATGAAGGCAAAAATTGACGGCATGAACGAATATAACGCCAACGAAGGTAAGGACGAGGAACTTGCGCAGGAGCTGAGCCTGATCGAGTCTGTGCGCGACGATACGGCGCTCAACAATTCTTACTGGGATGCCGGTTACACGCTTGGTCAGGAATTCTCCAAGGGCCGCGCCGCGGCGACAACGGATTCCGCCTGGGCGGATGCGGTGAACAATTTCAATTCCGGTTACACGAAGCACCGTTCCGGCCACCAGCGCGCCATGGGCATTGACTATGTTCCTTACGATAACTTCCCCGCCCTGCTGCATGAGGGTGAAAAGGTCCTGACGGCCGGTGAGGCCAGGCAGGAGAAAACCGGCGTCGGCAGCATCCAGATCGTCATCAACGGCATGACGGTGCGTGAGGACGCCGACATCGATCGCGTGGCGCAGGCGCTGCTCAGCAAGCTGGAAGAAGCCAATATGAGGGGGTAAAGCCATGCAATTCTGTTTTATCGCCAACGGCGACGTGCTGACGCTGCCGATCACGCCGGCCTCTTACGAGTGGACGACGGGAAAAAACATTGAGACCATCAATATTTCGCAGCTCGGCGACGTGTACCTCCCCGGCAACCGCAGTCGGCACAGCGGTACGATCGAATGTCTGCTGCCCTCTCAGGACTATCCGTTTAATCAGGCTGGGACGATCCTTGACCCCGGCTATTATCTGGAGCCGCTGCGCTACTGGGCGGCTGAAAAGATCCCCGTGCGATACATTGTGACAGAAAGCGATATCAATGCGCTTGTGTACATCGAGAGCGTGACCGAAAAGGAGCAGGACGGCACGGGCGACGTCTACTGCACGATCGCACTGCGCGAGTACGTGGATCTGGAAGCCCAGGAGGTCGCAACGCTCAACACGACGCGCTATACCGGCAATAGCGGCCGCAAGAGCGACGCCGCAAAGGACATCACCTATCACCGCGTCGTCTCTGGAGACACGCTCAGCATGCTCTGCCGGCGCACCTACGGCGACGGCACGGCGAGCTACTACAACGCCCTTGCCAAATATAACGGCATCAGCAATCCGCACCTGATCTACGTCGGGCAGACGATCAAGCTGCCGCCGAAGGATATTCTTCTGGGAGGCGGCTGATGGAGATCTATTTGACACATGACCAGTCGACCCGCCGCATCACGGATATCCTGCTCAACTGGTCCTGGAGCGGCGATAAGTCGACGCTGGTGCGCCAGCTCGTCGCCGAGATCGTTTTTGATGAGTCGACCGGCCTGCCCGTCCCTCAGATGGGCGACGCCGTGATGATGACGGACGACTCCGGCAATCCGATTTTTGACGGAGTCGTGCTTCGCAGAAGCGCCAGCAGCGAAGAGACGAGCATGAGCTTCACGTGCTTCGACCGCGGAATCTACTGCCGGCGCAACGACGGCACCTACAAATTCCGCGACGCGACGCCGGAAAGTATCACCCGCCAGGTCTGCGCCGACTATGAGATCCCCATTGTGTCGCTGCCGTCGACCGGCGTGAAGATCAGCCGAAAATTTGCGGGCGTCGCACTGGATAAGATCTTTGAAACGGTCTGGACACTGGCCACACAGCAGACCGAGGACAAATATGCCATCACCTACACGCCGAAAGGCATTCTGGTGGCCGTCCGAGACGTCAGCGAGCGCAGCATCGTGCTCAAGGCCGAATCTAACCTGATGGACGCCAGGACGGTGGAGGACGCGACAAACATAGTCAACAGCGTGGCCATCTACGACGCCGACGGCAGCTTTCAGCGCCGCGTGGGTACCGATGATGCGCAAAAGCTCTTCGGCATGATGGAGCGCCATCTGACCGAAAATGCCTCCTCTGACGTCGATATCGACAAAGAGGCGCAAAAACTCCTGGACGACGGCGTCATGACGCAGACGGTCACCGTCGACGTCCTTGGGGATCTCTCACTGATCACCGGCCAGACGGTCGTTGTGCGGGAGAACAAGACCGGCCTGCAGGGGATCTTCTGGATCGACGCCGATGTCCATACCTGGAAGCGCGACAATTACTACTGCAAGCTGACACTCAACTGCCGGAATGTCGTTTCCGGCAGCACTGCCGGAGGTGAATTGACATGAGCGAAAGCGCCCGCGATCCCTATGTCGGAATCAACCAGCATATTTCGCAGCGCGCCAACAAGGAGCAGCACCCGACCTACACGATCGGCAGGATATTATCGCTCGATCCGATCAAGATCCGCGCCGACGGCATCGACCTTGAGAAAGAGGATCTCCGCGTAGCGGAATCCATGTATCCCAATTTTCTGGCAGATGTCGAAGCACGCGAAGAAAACGGCATCGAAACGCTGCTGCCTGAGAAGCTGGTGCAGGTCACGCAGAGCGCCATCGGTCCGTTTGTTTTTCTCCGGCCGGAGGAGCACGTTTTCGGCTGGGTCGTGCTCAACGTCGACGACGAGGTGCTGCTCATGCGCTCGGATGACGGCCAGACCTATTATCTCATCGAGAGGATGGTGACACTGGAATGAACATCTTTCCTTTGATCAGCTCGCCGGTGTCCGATTTGGGCACCGAGCTTCCGCTGGCGCGTGAAGTGCGCTGGGACTTTACCGAGGACGAGCCCATCTGGCACGGTGGGAACCCCGCGACAGTGACCGGCGCGGAAGCTGTGCTGGTATGGGTCTGGAACACGATCAATACGTCGCGCTATCTGCACGACGTATTTACCCATAATTACGGACAAGATCTGCAATCTCTAATCGGTGAGGCCTATGGCGATGATATCAGGCAGTCGGAAGCCATCCGCTGTATCCGCGAAGCACTGGAGATCAATCCATACATCAAAACCGTTCATCAGATCGATGTGAAGTTTGAGGGCTCGGTGCTGCACCTGTCTTTCAAGGCAAAAACCATTTACGGGGAGGTAACACTCAATGACGGAAAAATCGCCCTTTGAGAGCATGACGCCGGAAAGCATCAAGTCTGAGATGCTCGGGCGCGTGATCAATGCCGGCGTCGATGTGGATGCCCGCGAGGGCAGCTATGCCAACATCCTGCTGAGCGAGGCTGCCTACGTCATGTGGAAATACGGTCAGACGCTCAATGGTTTTATCGACATTCTCTTCCCGGGGGCCCAGAGCGGGCGGTATCTGGATCTGCACGCTGCGCAGATCGGTATGACCAGGCAACCGGGCGCAAAAGCAAAGGTGACGGTGACCTTCTCAGGCGTGAACGGCACGAAGATCCCCGCGGGGACTGTTGTGTGCACACCAAGCGCGCTGCGCTTTCTGACGACGGAAGAGGTCACCATTGCTGACGGGCTTGCCAGCGTGCTCTGCGTCGCCGAAGATATCGGCGCTGATTACAACGTGCCGGAAGCTACCGTCACACAGATGGCGGTCAATATCCATGGCGTGCACGGCGTGACCAACGCGGCCGCCGGCGTCGGCGGCGCGGACGAAGAGAGCGACGCAGATCTGTGGGCACGCTATCACGAGCGCCGCACAGAGCCGATCACATCCGGCAACGCCAACCACTACGTGATGTGGGCAAAGGAGGTCACGGGTGTCTCCTATGCCCGCTGCATCCCGCTGTGGAACGGCAATGGCACCGTCAAGGTCATCATTGCCGGCGCGGACAAAAAGCCGCTGGACGACACGATCGTGACCGCATGCGCGGAACACATTGAGGCAGAGCGCCCAATCGGCGCGACGGTAACGGTGGCCTCGGTCACGGAGGTTGAGATCCCGCTCGCTGCCAAGATCAAACTCGTCAATGGTCATAGTCTCGACGAGGTCAAAGCGGATCTTTCCGCAGCGGTCAGCGCACTGCTGGCAGCTCTGCCATTCGCTGAAGAGCAGAGCGTGCCTTACAGCCGTTTTCTCGCAAGCCTTCTGCAGTGCGCAGGCGTAGCGGATTACAGCACATTCACTGTCAATGGAGCAAAGACGGCGCTGCGCATCAACTCTGGCACGATTCCCGTGCTCGGCACTGTTGATGTAACGACCTATTAAGGCGGTGGAGCATGGAGAATCGCGAGAAAGTACCTGTTCGGTATCGTAAAAATGCACAGACAGCCGCGCTGCTCGACACGCTCGGGCTTTCCGCCCAGCAGATGGCAGATTTCGTGGAAGACGTCAAAAAGCAGTTTTTTATCGAGACGGCCACATGGAGCCTGCCGCTCTGGGAGTATCAGGTCGGTATCACGCCGCCCGCGAACGCGACGGAAACCTCGCGCCGCAATGCGATCAAGGCCCACCTGCTTGCTGGCGGCAACACCAACGCTGACACGGTCCGCGACATGGCCACAGCGATGACGGGCTACGCTGCACGCGTCATCATGAACGACGATTATAGCTTCACGCTGGAATTCCTTGGCGAGACGGATGACCTTGTCGAGTTAGATCTGAGCAGCCTGACCGATTCCGTCAATCTCATTAGTCCGGCACACCTGCGCTTTATCATCGCCGGTCTGACGTGGGAACGGTTTGAGGCTGTCAACATGACATGGCAAAAACTGGAAGATATGAACATGACGTGGGAGCGGTTGGAAGAGTCTGTTCCCATTGTCGGAACAAAACAGTAAAGGAGAGCAATATGAGAAGTCAGGGACGGTTTGGTGCCAATTACAGTGTG